>ENA-OZUK01000797-OZUK01000797.1-human-gut-metagenome-genome-assembly--contig:-NODE-797-length-8061-cov-4.150012_pt1 | contig 8061 bp, 6 predicted proteins | sample MGYA00243432_ERZ654019 | MGnify/ENA primary metagenome ERZ654019 (study PRJEB26926, sample SAMN06164760) | human gut metagenome | biome: ENVO:00009003; feature: ENVO:2100002; material: ENVO:00002003... | reverse complement strand
TGATTTCTGTTTTGACGAAAAATACGGATTTCGTGATTACCGCGGCGGCGGACGCTCCTCGGGGCGCGAAACGATCGGACGCGTTGCCGGCGGTGCAATTGCGATCAAAATTTTAGAGCAGATGGACATCTCCATACTTGCCTACAGTCAGGCAATCGGTCCGGTGTCCATTGATCCTGCCCGGTTTGATCCCGCAGAAATTTCAAAAAACAAGCTGTATATGCCGGATGCAACAGCCGCAGCAAAAGCCAGCGCATATCTCGAAAAATGTTTACAGGAACAAAACTCCAGCGGTGGCATCATCGAATGTCAGATTTTGGGGCTTCCCGTCGGACTCGGTGATCCCGTTTTTGAAAAACTCGATGCGAATCTGGCAAAAGCAATCCTCTCGATCGGTGCCGTAAAGGGCTTTGAAATCGGAGCCGGATTTGGTGCAGCTACCGCTACCGGGCTAACCAACAACGATGCATTTTGCATGGAGAATGGACATATCTCCAAGAGAACCAATTATTCCGGTGGCACGCTCGGTGGCATGAGTGATGGCTCGCTGTTATTTTTCCGTGCAGCCGTCAAACCGACACCGTCCATTGCAGCAACACAGCAGACCGTCAACAAAGACGGAAAAGAAATTGAGATCAGCATCAAAGGGCGACACGATCCGATTATCGTTCCGCGTGCAGTGGTCGTTGTTGAGGCAATGACAGCTATCACGATTTTAGATGCGCTCCTTTCCAACATGACCGCAAGACTTGACCGGATTATTGATTTTTATCAATCTTAACCGAATATTTTTATATATCATTTCATATTTTACGCAAAAAAATCACAGGAGCGCTTTTCGCGTCCTGTGATTTTCTTTTTTAAGCTGAGTATTATTGATTTCTCAATGTCTTTCCCACAGAAACCGTATAATTAGATACAACCGTTGTCTTATCGGAAAGTGTTGTGGTTGCCTGTACAACAACGGAATTGATATTGACAGACATTCCTGAAGTAACGGAATAACTTGCGCCCGGTACACTCGATCCGGTGACGGTACAGTCTGCAATCACTCCGCCATCCATTCCCTGAATGCTCAGGCAGTTCTTTGCCAGATCCAGTGCCGTCTTACAGTTTACGGTAGATACGGTGCGATCTACACTGATCACTGGATTTGCCTGACTGTCGGTAACTTCCAGATATCCCGTAGTTGTAGCCAGTGATGTGCTCTGTCCATCACTTGGATAGAACTTCAGTTCCAGCAGATAAGTACCTGTCTGTGCCTTTGTCACAACATTTCCATTCAGTGAAACCGCAGAAATCGGAATTTCTGATCCACTGCCAATTGCTGCAGGTTCTGTTGAAGATCCACCCTTTGACAGATCACTTTCATAATATTGTCCGCCCTTACTGATCCTTACAGATGCAATATTCACATACTGATAAAATACGCCTCCGCGATACTCTGCCAGACGCAATGTTGTCACTTTTGATGCAATCAGATCCGATGCAGATGCTCCGGAAGTAATTGCCAGATCAATGACCGGTTTGCTGATATCAACCTTATAGGAAGATGCTCCATTATAAGGAGGAGTCTGTACAACAACGGTAACATTAACGGATGCCTTATGTCCGTTCATTGTCAGGGTCAGGGTATAATTGTAAACACCTGCTGCCCTTCCGGATGCGTCAAATACCATACGGTCGGTTGCCGGATCATAGGTAGCCATAGATACTTTATTGGTACTGTTTTCTACGATCTGGTATGTCTCGTTTTCAAGTTTCATACTCTGACCATACTGATCCCGTCCATCGATATTGACGTATTCCTTATAGCCTGCCGCATAAGCGTTTGACATGGTAATCTGCGTATTATCTGCAGTCAGTGTTGCAAGGTATGCCGGTTCCGCCACCGTAATCTCGTATACATAAGTGTATTCCTGCTTTGCATAGGTTGCGGTAACGATAATATTTGCGGTACCTGTCTTGATTGCTGTTGCATAAGCAACATTGTTCTTTCCTGGATTTACAAGCAATGTGTCCGGATCGGAAGACTCAAACTTGATGCTGTCATACTTCATCTCGGTATTGTCTGTATCCAATGCCCGGAAATGTACATAATAATTGCTGCCGGATGCTACATTATGATTGTCCTTGTAACTGGATGCACTGTAATTTGGCACTGCTTCCGAAGAGGTAAGTGTAAGGTTTGTGTTGTTTGACACACTGGCTGCCTTACATACAAAGGTTCCGCTTCCGGTCAGTACCAGATTCGGATCGCTTGCACATTTATAAGTCAGTGTAACCGTTCCGGTATCCCCAACTCTGGTCATATAAATCTTATTATCCTTTGTACGGTAACCATTTGTAATCCGTTCCGTATAAGTAATATCTCCCGGATATGCTGTCTTGACATCAATTCCGTTTGCATCAAGAATCTCGTATTCGATTGGTGTCTCTTTTCCGACGGTCACTTCTGTTGTCACAACTCTAAGGCTGACCGGTCTTCCCACGGATGCGGTAAAGTCATATGTTGACTGTCCATCGGTAACCGTATAGGTTGCACCGTCTTTCAGCTGATTATAGGTTGTAAGAAATACCTGTGTTCCGTCATCGGAAAATACAGCCGACTTGATTTCCATCTTTGCACCTGCCTGGGTCCGGATAGAAAAATCTCCTGTTTTCACAAGATTTTTGGCATTTCCGGAATATACAGCCGCTACCTTGTTTGCTGCCATCTGTGCAATTCCGGTCATGGAAGTTGCGACAGTGATAACCTTGCTGTCGGAAACCACTTTATTTCCCGCTTTGGCCTGCACGGTGATGGTATAAGTACCTTCTTTTGCCGGAGTAAATGCACCGGTCTTTGTAATCATGGACGAAACATCATTTCCGTTTCCATCCATAGCGGTCCAGACATTGGTGCTGATGGCATTTGCCGGAGTGATACGGAACCGGAACTGATAGGTCTGTCCCACCTGATATTTCAAGACTCCGTTATCTACAATGGAAATTGTTTTCGGCAGTATTTTAATCTTGGCAGACTTTGTCCTGATCGTGCTCACGCACTTCTTCCCTTTGTAAACTTTTGCAGTTACAATTACGGTTTTATTCTTTGCGGCTGCCTTTCCCCGGGTGCGGATTGTCAGACTGTTTGCAGATGTCTTTCCGCTCACGGATGTCGTTGTTTTCTTCAGCTTTGCATAACTTTTTCCGGTGCCGGAAAGGCTCCATTTTACCCTCTGCCCTTTGGTAAGATTGGTTACGGTATATGTATACACACCCTTACCGGTGCTGTTTTCATAAAGAACCGTATAATTTTTTACAAATTTCGGTTTTGCTGCCGCATCTGCCTGTACTGGAAATACAGAAATAATCATTGCCAGCGCACACAATACAGCAATCAGTTTTTTGCTTTGCAAACGCATAATCTCTCCTCCTTATCTGGTTCACTCGCTACTTAAGAACAACGTCCTTTTGTCTTATATTAGCACACCCTCTGTGCTTTCGCAATTGTTCAGACAGAGGGTGTTTCTTAAGATTTTTTTAATCCAGGGCGATCGCTTCTTCTTCCCGTCTCCGGAGAATATCATATTCATCCGGTTCCATCCCCAGATCCACATAAAAGATCTGCTGCGGATGCGGACAGGATTCCATCGGCTCTCCCTTTTCATCCATCAGTCCCCGCACCGTAACGGTCATATTGCGTCCGTCCGGTTTCATCACTTCGATCTGTTCTCCGACAGAAAATTTATTCTTTTGTTCCACCCGGTACATTCCCTTTTCATTTTTCGGACCGACAATTCCCAGATAGGTATATCCCTTTTCATACGTGTTGTTATCGTAAATCTGTGTCTCCTCCGAAGGTTTTCCATAAAAAAATCCCGTGGTAAACTGGCGGTATGTGCAGCTTTTGATCTGTTCGAGATACCATGGCATATTTTCCTGATATTTCTCCGGAGATTCCAGATAATCGTCAATCGCCTTACGGTAAGTACGCGCCACCGTTGCCACATAAAGTGCGGTCTTCATACGTCCCTCAATCTTAAAACTGTCAATTCCTGCTTCCAGAAGATCCGGAATATGCTCAATCATACACAGATCTTTGGAATTGAAAATATAGGTTCCGCGCTCATTCTCATATACCGGAAAATACTCACCCGGACGCTTCTCTTCAACCACAGAATATTTCCACCGGCACGGATGTGTACATGCCCCGCGGTTGGCATCCCTTCCTGTAAAATAATTGGACAGCAGACATCTTCCAGAATAGGAAATACACATAGCGCCATGTACAAATGTCTCTATCTCCAGATCATCGGAAATGTGTTCCCGGATCTGCCGGATCTCCCGCAGGGAAAGTTCTCTTGCCGTTACCACACGGGTAGCACCGAGTTTCTCCCAGAACTGAAATGTTCCGTAATTGGTGTTGTTTGCCTGTGTACTGATATGGCGGTCAATATCCGGGCATACTTCTCCGGCGATCGTAAAGATTGCCGGATCTGCAATGATCAGAGCATCCGGCCGGTCCGGCTTCATGTTCTGCAGTTCCCTAAGATATTCCCGCACACCGTCAAGATCATAATTATGTGCCAGAATATTTGCCGTCACATAAACTTTAACTCCCCGTGCATGTGCAAATGCAATTCCCTCTGCCATCTCTTCCATGGTAAAGTTTTTTGCCTTGGCTCTGAGTCCGAATGCCTCTCCCCCGATGTAGACCGCATCGGCTCCATAAATAACTGCAATTTTTAATACTTCCAGACTGCTTGCCGGAACAAGCAACTCATTCTTTCTCATCGTTTTCTACCTCTACTTTTGTACTGACTGTAATTCCATCTCCCACCGGCAGCACCGCTGTTACCAGATCTTTCCGGTGCGTTAACTCATACAAATATTCCCGCATCCGTTTGTAAATCGTCCGGTTTCTGCGGATCACCGCATAATGGGACTCAATAATGTCCCCATCCTGCAGCACATTATCCGAGACAAGTGTCCCTCCGGTTTTCAGCAGACGCAGAATATCCGGCATAAAATGAATATACTGTCCTTTTGCGGCATCCATAAAGATCAGATCAAACGGCTCGGTGAGTGTCGGAAGGATTTCCGCTGCATCCCCTTCAAGCAGTGTAATCTGCTCTTCTTTCCCTGCTCTCTTAAAATTTTCCCGGGCAATCGGGATTCGCTTTTCATAATTTTCAATCGTGACAATCTCACACGGTACCGGATCATATTCTGCCATCAGAATGGAAGAAAACCCTACCGCAGTACCGACTTCCAGAATTCTTTTTGGTTTTGTCATCGCCAGCAAAAGCTTCAAAAAGCTCTGCATCTCCTTCCGAATAATCGGAACATAGGAATCCAGAGCTTCTCGTTCGACAGCATCCAAAATTCTGGTATTTCCCGTATCCAGGGAATTGATATATGTTACCAGTCGTTCATCTACTATCATATTTATTTCTATTGTGCCTCCGTGCTTTCCACATCCTGCGTATCCGGTACCATCTGCTTTTCTGCAAAGAAACGATACCCGTAATCATAACAGGTCCTGCATAAATGAACGGTTCCATATAAAATCAGCAGGATCAGCATAATAACAAACGCAATTTTAATGAAAGTGAACAAAGCTTTATTCATAATACCCCTATACTTCCATGATAATCGGCATGATCATCGGACGTCTCTTGGTCTCTTTCCAGACGAAATCACCCAGAGCATCTTTTACTTCATTTTTGATCTTGCCCCAATCTGTAATGTTGTGATCCATACAATAATCCATGGTCTTATCGAGAACGGTTTTTGCTTCATCCATCAGACTCTCGGAATTACGTACATAGACGAAACCTCTCGATACGATATCCGGTCCTGCAAGTACCTGTCCGGTTCCGTTTTCGAGTGTCATGACGACAATAATAATTCCGTCTTCTGCCAGACGCTGACGATCCCGAAGAACGATATTTCCGACATCTCCGACACCAAGTCCGTCTACCATTACATTGCCAACCGGCACATGTCCGGTCACTTCTGCACCATTCTCATCGATCTCAAGCACATCTCCGGAAGAAAGGATTTTGATATGATCACTGTCATATCCAAGCTCTTCCGCAATCTTCGCCTGTGCAATCAGATGCTTGTATTCTCCATGCACCGGAATCGCGTACAGCGGATTTACCAGAGAATAAATCAGCTTGATATCTTCCTTGCACGCATGTCCGCTGACATGTACATCTTCGAAAATCACATCTGCACCCTTGCGCATCAGTTCATTGATCACACCGGTAACCGATTTCTCATTTCCCGGAATCGGATGGGAACTGAATACAATGGTATCATTTGGCTTAATGGTAACTTTGCGGTGCATGCCGGATGCCATGCGGGACAATGCGGCCATGGACTCTCCCTGGCTTCCCGTTGTAATGATAACCGTCTTTTCATCCGGATAATTTTTCAGCTGATCCACATCAATCAGAATGTTATCCGGCAGGGAAATATATCCCAGTTCCGAAGCGATGGATACAATATTGACCATGCTTCGTCCCTCAATCGCAACTTTTCTTCCAAACTTGTCTGCAGAATTGATGATCTGCTGCACACGATCCACATTGGATGCAAATGTCGCAATAATAATTCTTGTATTTTTATGCTCGGAAAAAATGTTATCCAGCGTTTTTCCTACTGACTTTTCGGAATCTGTAAATCCCGGGCGCTCCGCATTGGTACTGTCACAAAGCAGTGCTAACACTCCTTTTTTACCGATCTCGCCGAAACGCTGCAGATCAATGGCATCTCCAAATACCGGTGTATAATCAACCTTAAAATCTCCTGTATGCAGGACAATTCCTGCCGGGGAATAAATCGCAAGTGCCGCCGCATCCTGAATACTGTGATTCGTGCGGATAAACTCTACACGGAAACATCCAAGATTGATGTGCTGTCCGTATTTGACAACTTTTCTTTTTACTTTTTTGAGCATATCATGCTCTTCGAGTTTGTGCTCGATCAGGGCATTGGTCAGTCTGGTCGAATAAATCGGCACATTGACATCTTTTAAAACATATGGGATGGCACCAATATGATCCTCATGTCCGTGCGTAATAAAAAATCCTTTGACACGATCAATATTTTCCTTTAAATAAGTGACATCCGGAATCACCAGATCCACTCCGTACATGTCATCTTCCGGGAATGCGAGACCGCAATCCACCACAATAATACTGTCTTCGTATTCAAAGGCAGTAATATTCATACCAATCTGCTCAAGACCTCCCAACGGTATAATCTTAAGCTTACTGTTATTCTGTTTTTCCTGTTTTTTCATAAATCCTCCAAATATAATATTCCGCTCTAATATAAAAGCTGTGTTTCTTCATCCGCAAGTTCAGCAAATATTTTCGCGAGTGCAGCAAACTCTGTATCATCATCTACCATCTCGTAAAATACTTCCTCATCCTGTGTCTTTATTTCTTTTAATATATATGCTTCACTGTCCCCGTTTTCATTGCCATCAGAGACAAGTAAGTATCTGATTCCATTCAGCTGTGTCTGTTCTTCCACAGCAAATTCCACCACCTCATTGGTGTCCGGATCTGTAAACTGAATTTTTTCCATTTATTTTTTCCTTGTATTTTTATTTTTCTTCTGGATGATTTGAAAGATAATCCAGATATCCCTGTAATATAAAAATAGCCGCAATTTCATCTACATATTCCTTGCGGTTTTCTCTTCGAATTCCTGTTTCCATCATCGAACGGTCTGCTGCAACTGTTGTCAGCCGTTCATCCCATAAAATAACAGGGAGACCACAGCGTTTTTCAAGCATTTCCTTGAATTCTTTTGTTTTCTCGCAGCGCTCCCCTTCTGTACTGTTCATATTTTTCGGGTAACCGAGCACAATTTTTTCCACCTCGTACTCGCTTACCAGCTGTTCGATCCGCGCCAGTGTCTGCCTGAGTTTCGTTGGAGCTTTCCTTCGGATAATTTCCACTCCCTGCGCTGTAATTAACAGCGCATCACTCACTGCAACACCCACTGTCTTTGAACCGAAATCCAATCCTAAAATCCGCATAATTCTCCCGTACCGGA
>ENA-OZUK01000764-OZUK01000764.1-human-gut-metagenome-genome-assembly--contig:-NODE-764-length-8220-cov-5.215922_pt1 | contig 8220 bp, 4 predicted proteins | sample MGYA00243432_ERZ654019 | MGnify/ENA primary metagenome ERZ654019 (study PRJEB26926, sample SAMN06164760) | human gut metagenome | biome: ENVO:00009003; feature: ENVO:2100002; material: ENVO:00002003... | reverse complement strand
ATGCGATCCCGTGCATTATTTCGCTGCTGGTGGGTGCGCTGTACAACATCGTGGACCAGATCTTTATTGCAAACGCCTGCTATCTGGGCTCCTACGGCAACGCCGCCAACACCGTTGTGTTCCCCCTGACGGTGGTGGCTCTGGCCATCGCCGTGATGATTGGTGACGGTTGCTGCGCCCTCGTCAGCATCAGCCTCGGGCAGAACGAAGTCCCCAAGGCAAAGCGGAGCGTCGGCAACGCGGTAGTGATGTGTCTGGTCAGCAGCATTGTGTTGGCGGCGCTCTATCTGATTTTTGAGGATTGAAGAAAAAACAAACGGACGGCTTTCCCTAGGCGCAGGCACTTTATATGGAGCATTAAACTCTTTGCAGGACAAGAAGTGGATTGAACCTTATGGCGATAGTGAGGGAAGAAAAAAAGAATACCACATTACAGCACAGGGAAAAGAAATTGCAGAAAAAGAGCTTGCAAGACTAAACGAACTTGTAAGCATTGCAAGTGAAATTATTGGAGGTGCAGTATGAGTAAAAAATGTTATCGCTTCTTTGGTGGATTGCTAAATGCACAGGCAAAATGGTTAAACAAAATGTCCGAAAAAGGCTATCGACTTGTCCGGACAGGGAGGGTGCTCTATGAATTTGAAGAATGCAGTCCTGATGAAGTGACCTATTGTGTAGAGTTTATCGGAGAAAAATCAAAAGAGAATGCAACGGACTACGCTGATTTTTTGGAGGATATGGGCTACAAGGTATTTTTCAAGAATATCAATCTAAACTATTCTGTCGGAAAAGTTCGATTGCGTCCATGGGCGGAAATGGGCGGTTGTATTGCAACAAACGCAACAACTTTTAACAGGGAACTATTGATTGTAGAAAAATCAAACGACGGAAAGCCTTTTGAACTTCATACTTCTTATGCCGATAAAGAAAAATACTACCGCAATTTGCGTAATCCATGGCTATTCCTGCTGCTCCTATTTGCACTGTTTGCCATTATCAAGCATTCTATTGTCTTGGGTATTTTTTCATTGGTTTCTGCAATTCCCAGCATTTTATACCAGCTCCAAATTATAAATGTCCGACAAAAAGCCAAAACGTGGGAACAATAAATAATAATCAAGAGGGTGACAACAAAAGCTGTCGCCCTCTTGATTATTATTTATAGAAATACCAAAAAGATTGCTCCGCAGCCTTTGAGGAGCAGCACCGTGCAGAGCTGACAGTATACCGAGCGGCAGCAGCCTATTTCAAGGCAAACGACATCACCAAGCTGCCCAGCCCGAAGAAATCGGAAACCGAGTATGCGCAGCTGGCATCCGAAAAGGCGAAATTCTACGAGCAGTATCCGCGGTTGCAGCTAAAGGGAAACTGCTGTGTAAAACAAAAAAGACAGTGGGCAGTCTGCCTCCCGGTAGACATTCCTACAGGTTGGGAACCGCGCACTAACAAAAGCCCCACTGGGGCTTTTGTTGCCCCGCCTGCGGTGGGGCCGTGCTGTCCAAGTCCTCTTATCCGCTGTTATAGCTAAAGGGAAAATGTCATATAAAGCAAAAAAGACAGCTACCAAAAGCTGTCTTCCTTGTGGTGCACCAAGGCAATCCATATCCGAACTTTTTTCCTTTGCCGCAGCCTCGGTGGCCTCGCCGAAAGAAACGGTCTCCGTCCCTTCCTTGTAGTTGAAGGTGATAAGCATTTTGTCATCGTACAGGTAGATTGCGTTGATAAAAGTGTCAATCAGTGCTTGACGCTGTTCCTTTTGAGAAAGGTCCAGCTTGCGGAACCGGGTCAGCCAGAACCGCACAAAGTCCTCGCTGAGCTTGGGCTTTGCAAGCCGCTCTTCGGCGATCTTGGCTTCCAGCTCTTTCTTCTGCGTTTCCAGGGCTTCCAGTCTTTCTTTGGTGGAACTAGTCAGAATACCAGCCTGAATGGCGTTGAGCATATTCTGGATGCCAGTTTCTGTGTCCCGAAGCTGCTTCTCATAGAGTGGCAGGTTGGTATTTTCTTTGTTTTGCAGCTCCATTACACTGGAAACAATGGAATCAATCACGGTATCGTCCATAATAAGAGCCTTGGCTTTTGCAATCACCAAATCTTCCAGCCACTGCTTGCGGACGGTTTTCTTTTGGCAGGACTTTCTCTTTTTAACTGTTGCACATTTATAGTACCGGTGCACATCCCCGGAACGGCTGGTACCACTCTCCCCAAACATCAAGGAACCGCAGTAACCGCAGAACAGTTTGGTAGTCAGAAGATAGTCATCCTCTGCCTTGCGCCGGGCAGGGGCCTTTTTATTTTTGGCCATCTTGATTTGCACATCCTCGAATAGTTCCGGCGACACAATCGGTGGAATCGCATCTGGAATCAAGATATCCCGATATTTCAATTCACCTATATAGCGGCGATTCTTCAGCATATGCTGGACAGTATTGTAGCTCATGGGGCCACCGCGAGGATTTTTGACCTGGTGTTCATTCAGCCAGTCCCGTACTTCGGTCATGGTAGCGCCTTCGTTATACATCCTGAAAGCTTCGGCAATGAGTGGGGCTGTGAAAGGATCGGTTTGAAAACGCTGATTCTCATCGATCCGATAACCAACCGGGACGGCCCCACCGGTAAACTTGCCCTTTAGCGCATTTTCTGTCATACCGCGAATGACTTTCTCCGAGAGGTCTGCTGAATAGTATTCGGCATATCCTTCCAGAACAGATTCCAGAATGATGCCCTCCGGTCCGCCTGAGATGATTTCAGTCGCCGACATCAGCTTGACCCCATTCTTTTTGAGCTGGGTCTTATAACGAGCGCTGTCGTAGCGGTTCCGGGCAAAGCGGTCCAGTTTCCAAACCAGAACCATATCAAAAAGCTTCCGTTCGCTGTCCTTAATCATCTGCTGGAACTGGGGGCGATTGTCCGTTTTGGCCGAGATTGCCCGGTCGATGTAGTACTTGACCACGGCGATGCTGTTCTTTTCGGCGTAGGCAGTGCATTCGCGAATCTGGCCTTCGATGGACTCCTCCCGCTGGTTGTCGGAGGAGTAGCGGGCATAGATGACGGCGGTCATAGCAGCCTCCTTTCAGACAGCTGTGTCAAAATCAGTTTCGTATAATACATACCATATCTCCCGCTCATTCGCAAGGCAATTTTTATTATAAACTATATTTTAAGTGCTTTTACAACTTCAAGCTATTGCAGACTCTTTGGTAAAGACAAAAATCCAACAGAATGAGCATGTATCTGATATAAAAGACGCTGATCATTTAGATAAAATAGAACTGCAAAATATACATAATTTTGCAACTATCAAGAGGTTTATTCGGGCAAAAAACAAAAAGGAGGAATTGTGTCGTAATGAAAGCAAAAAGGCTAGTGGCTGTTTTAACAGCTGTCTCCCTGATGGCAGGGCTTTGCGGCATGGCTGAACCGAATGCAGACCAGAAAATAAAACTGGAACAAAATTCGACCAGCACACCTGCTCTGGGAGGTAAACTGTTATATGACGGATATACTCTGCAGTGGGCAGACGATTTCAATGGTTCAGAACTAAACCGGGATGACTGGAATATCGAACTGCATGCCCCTGGCTGGGTAAACAATGAGCTGCAGGCTTATGTGGATTCCCCCGAAAATATTTATCTTGAGAATGGAAGCCTGGTCATCAAACCTATAGAACAAAAGAATCCCGATGGGACAGTGTCCTATACATCCGGCCGGGTAAATACCCAAAACAAGCATGATTTCAAGTACGGTATCTTTGAAGCACGGATTAAGGTGCCTGAAGGCCAAGGGTTCCTGCCCGCCTTCTGGATGATGCCAACCAACGAGAATCTGTACGGGCAGTGGCCCCGCTGTGGCGAGATTGACATTATGGAGGTACTGGGTAACGACACCGACAAATCCTATGGCACCATCCATTACGGGAATCCTCACAGCGAAAGTCAGGGCAGTTATCAGCTGACGGCAGGCAGTTTTTCGGAGGAATACCACAACTTCGCAGTGGAATGGGAACCGGGCCGAATCAGTTGGTATGTGGACGGGTGTCTGATCCATACTGAGAACGACTGGTATTCTGCCACCGAGGGCCAGGGTGAAATCACATACCCCGCTCCTTTCGACCAGCCTTTCTATCTCATTCTCAATCTGGCTGTGGGCGGAAACTGGCCGGGCAACCCCGACGAAACCACCGACATTGCCAGCGCTGCTCTCTATGTGGACTATGTGAAAGTCTATCAGAAGGACAGCTACAGCGAGGATGTGGTTAAACCTGAAAAAACGGTGGTTCTGCGTGACCCGGACGCAGAGGGCAACTACATTATCAACGGTAATTTTGCAGTACCCGAGAGCCTGTCGGACCAGCAGGACTGGACTTTTCTCACCGCACTGGGCGGTGAGGCTCAGGCGGAAATCTCCGGCCACGAACTGCATATCATCACGTCCAGCGAGGGCACGGTGGACTACAGCGTCCAGTTGGTCCAGCCCAATTTGCCTCTGAAAGAGGGCGGCGTTTATCAGGTAACGTTTGACGCATCCGCCAATGCGCCGCGAACCATGAAAGTGGACATCTCTGCCCCAGACCGCTCCTATCAGCGGTACATGGAAGATACCGTCGTCCAGCTGACGCCCGAGGTCCAGACCTACACCTATACCTTCACCATGACCGCAGACGATGACGCCAACGGACGTCTGGAATTCAATCTGGGCGCGGCCGGGTCCACGGCTGGCGTTTCCCTCCGCAATGTCTCGTTGAAGAAGATCGGTCAGAATGATCCAGGCAAGGAAAAAAAGGTCGTCCTTGCTGACGGCAACTATGTATACAACGGCGGATTCCAGGAGGGCGAAAACCGCCTCGGTTACTGGAACATCTGGAAATTGGGCGATTCCCGCATCCGTGTTACCAACGACAACAACGTCCGTCGCCTGGAGATTACTGCCGGCAAGTGGACTTCTGCCTTGAACCCGGTTGTGGTGTATCAGAAAGATCTGGCGCTGACAGCCGGCGACTTTGAGCTGAGTTTTGACGCAGAAGGCCCTGCCGACAAAAACCTTTCCGTTTGGGCCGCTGGGCGTCGTTTCCAGGCCGTGCTCAACGGTTCCGACACCACTTATAGCTATAAGCTCTCTCTGGAGAAAGAGCCTGTTTGCCGGGATATTGCCTTTGTCATTTGTGAGCCGGGTGTATATTACATCGACAACGTGCGAATGGAAGAGGACAGCCTCATCAAAAACGGCAGTTTCAATGCAGGTTTTGCAGGCTACGAACTGTACGCTTACACAACATCCGATGTGAGCTATGTGGTGGACAGCCTTAACGAGGATACCGCTGCCGATATCACCATTCAGAATACCGGCGACGAAGCCTGGAAAATCCAACTCAAACAGAACAACATCGAGTTGGAGGAAGGCCAGTGGTATCGTTTGTCTTTCCAGGCCAAATCCTCTCTGAACCGTCCGCTGATGTTTGCGATTCAACGGGACGGCACGGCAGACAATGACTGGACCCCCTATTCGGGCGAAACCATCGTACAGCTGGGTCAGGAATATCAGACCTATGAGGTCTGCTTCCAGATGACTTATCCCACTGATATGAAAGCTGTGCTCAGTATCTCGATGGGAGCCGTGGGCGGAGAACAAATCGGTCAGCAGCACCGTATCTGCATCGACGAGATCCATCTGGACAAGATCGAAGCTCCTGCTGTTTAAAATTTCATTGCAGGCGACCTCAGCTGTTGTCCAACGGCTGAGGTCTTTTTAATCCGGAATTCCCTGCATAAAAATCCCACAACCCGAAACAAAATCAAGGAGGCAGACTCAAATGGAAGCTAAAACCACAAATCCGACCACTATTCCTGCAAAATGCGAAACGCTATCCTACGATGGATACACACTGCAATGGGAGGACGACTTTCATGGCCCGGAGCTGAATCGGGAAGATTGGAATGTGGAGCTGCACGAGCCCGGCTGGGTAAACCATGAACTACAGGCCTACATAGATTCCCCCCAGACCATCTACATCCAAAACAGCAGCCTGGTGCTGAAACCGGTGGAAAAGAAAAATCCAGACGGGACGGTGTCGTATATCTCCGGGCGGGTCAACACCCAGCACAAGCACGATTTCCTGTACGGCATTTTTGAGGCACGGATCAAGGTGCCGGCAGGCCGGGGGTTTCTGCCTGCTTTCTGGATGATGCCCACCGAGGAAGAACGGTATGGTCAGTGGCCCCGCTGCGGCGAAATTGATATCATGGAGGTGCTGGGACACGACACCACAAAAACCTACGGCACCATCCACTATGGCAACCCTCACCAGCAGAGCCAGGGCCATTTCGCCCTTCCGTCCGGCGGTTTTGCAGAGGAGTACCACAACTATGCCGTTCAGTGGGAACCGGGCAAAATCAAATGGTATCTGGACGGGGAACTGTTCTTTACCGAGACGGAGTGGTATTCCTTCACCGACGGAAAAGGGAAAGTTCCCTACCCCGCCCCCTTCGATCAGCCTTTTTACATCATTCTGAACCTGGCGGTGGGAGGCGACTGGCCCGGAAGCCCTGATATGACAACCGACATGGACCACGCTGCCCTTTGGGTAGACTGGGTCAGAGTGTACCAGAAAGACGAATAAACGCTCATCATCAAAACACCCCCGGCTATCTTTTGGTAGCCGGGGGCGTTTTGCTTCTATGTTTTAATAACGAAGATCAGCCGCGCAGTCGCCGGGTCAAAGCCATCAGGCGTCCTGCACTGGTCCGGATGTCCGCCTCGGAGAGGTCGCCCCGAGCATAAGCAGCCCGGATATTGGCATCGTCATTGGGATTACCCGGCATAATAACGTCGTTGCCTGCCCAGGCACACTTCCAGGGAATGCTGCCATCGGCGGGGACTGTGGTGTTCCAGTCCGACATAATCAAGCCATCAAAGCCCCACTCCTGCCGGGCCACCACGGTGCACAGATCCCGGTTGTTGGCGGAGTAGATCCCGTTGATCCGGTTGTAGGAGGTCATGATGGCGGCGGGGGTGGCCTCCTTGACGGCAATTTCAAAGCCCCGGAGATAGATTTCCCGCAGCGCCTGCTCCGAGACCTGAACATCCACACCCATCCGGTTGTCCTCCTGATTGTTGCAGGCGAAGTGCTTGATGGTGACGCCTCGCCGGCCGTCCTTCTGGACGCCCCGGGTGACGGCTGCTGCCAGCAGGCCCGACAGCAGCGGATCTTCCGAGTAATACTCAAAGTTGCGCCCGCACAGGGGGTTGCGCTGGATGTTCATACCGGGGGCCAGCCACAAATCCACCCCCATCTCTTTCATTTCGGCGGCGATAGCCTGGCCGAACTCCTCCATCAGGCCGATGTCCCAGCTCTGGGCCAGGGCCGTTCCCACCGGGAAGGCCGTGCAGAACTGGTACCAGGTATCCGCATCCTTGTGCTGGACCGGCGTCTCCAAAAAGCCGTTTTCCAGAGAGCCCAGCACACCCACGCCATAGACCCGGCCGGTGGCCCGGTCGGTCTGATAGCTCTGGCGGAGCCGCAGCCCGGCAGGCCCGTCCGCCATGATGAGAGAGGGAATACCCATGGTATCTTCCAGGGACTCGGAAGTTTCTCCCGCCGAACCGGGCACCCGGACCCCTGCCGAACCCAGGGTGCTGGTCCCCTTGGTGATGTTGCCGTAGAGCAGCGGAATCAATTCCTCCACAGGGCCTTCTGCCCGGGGCGATTCGACCCAGACCGGCTGCGGCTCAGGCCGGGGTGCAAAGTCATAGACCGGCAAATCCTCTCCCGGGTCTGCAGCCTGCCGGGCCGCTTCGGCAGCCCCCAGCTCCTCCAAAGGAACCTGTACCGGGCAGATGGGGTGGGTCTTTTCGATGCAGACGTCTTCCCCTACCTGGATGACGGCGCAGGGCGTCAGCGCGGCGCTGCTGTTCCCGATCCAGATGCCATACAGTCCCTTTTCCACCATCCAGCCCTGCTTTTCCTCAGAGAAAGAGGCAAAGACTTTTTGGGGGATGGAAATGGTCAGGGTCTGGCTCTGTTCCGGCGCCAGCAGAAGGGTTTTGGCAAAACCGGCCAATCGGCGCAGCTCCCGGGCATCGCCCTTCTGGGGGCAGGACAGATAGACCTGCACCACCTCCCGGCCCGAGAAACAGAAGCCCACATTTTTTACCGAAGCACTTACTTCCACGGCTCCGGGCTGTACCTGCAGCCCGGTCATACGGATCTCAAAGCTGGTGTAGGAC
>ENA-OZUK01000758-OZUK01000758.1-human-gut-metagenome-genome-assembly--contig:-NODE-758-length-8253-cov-7.425592_pt1 | contig 8253 bp, 8 predicted proteins | sample MGYA00243432_ERZ654019 | MGnify/ENA primary metagenome ERZ654019 (study PRJEB26926, sample SAMN06164760) | human gut metagenome | biome: ENVO:00009003; feature: ENVO:2100002; material: ENVO:00002003... | reverse complement strand
TAATATTCTTATCTATACGTTTAGTTCAACAAGGATATATTGCACCTTTGTACCTATCTTTTCGTCAGCGTCATTATACATGGAGCTTAGTGATGATAACTGTGCTGTGCTGTATTTATCACCATTAAGTATTTTCTCAACAACTGTTTTATTTTGTTCTTTATCAGCATCACCTGACAAGAACAAGCTTAAATTACCCTTCATATATTCCGCAAAATTCAAACGTTCTTTACTGTCATCATCAAACAGCACATTTTTCTCTGTCAGATTTTCATCTGTGCTTTTCATTAGTACCTGACCAAGCGTGTTCGGCCACACCCAATATACGTTCACTTCCTGCGGAACGTCTACTTTACAATCTTTAAACGTCCTTGTGAATGTTTCATCATGAAGAAAATCGGAATATGTGTGATTGTTCTCATCATATTTCTCAAAAAACATGATATGTCCATTCATAAATCTAGTTACTTCTTCTTCAGTAACCTTTTCATAAGAAACAGCGTCTTCGTTTTTATTCTCTGCATACCCCGTGATACTCAACTTGAACTGTATCTCCATTTCCCCCGACTGGTTCGGGACAACATAAAAAGTAAGCTTTCCATGACTACCAGGATTAATACCATTCGTCATACCGCTTTCTTCATCAAGAAGCCAGTAGATCTTGTTGTTCTCGTCAGAAGTGATGTTGCTCCCATCAGACACCTTAGAGTAGTCATTGCTGTCAAGTATCTCAGCTTTAAGCACATTGGCACTTCCTACTGTTTTCAGTTCAAATGGCGAATCTACGCTTTTCATCCCAAATGAATCAAGATCAAGGGCTTTATCAATGGTAAACCAAGCCAAGCTGACCGCAATAAGTATAAATGCCAGCACTGCAACTGGTATTATTTTTATAATAAGCAGTTTGCGTTTCTTCTTTTCTTCCTCGCTGTCTGCTTTCTCTATCACTTTATGCTCAGCCACTTTGGCGACCTCCATTATTTCATCGAGTCAAGCTCTTTCTGCAATTCTATCATGTGGTTTCTGCAAGCGGTTATCTCGCCTGTGTATTTGTTGAACCACTCAACGTCCATTTCGTTAGGCTCTTCCTGCAAAAGAATTGCCTGAACGAGTGCTGATTGTGAACGTGATCTCTTACGCTCTATTTCCTCAATAGTAAGTCTGCATTTCTTTATTTCTCTTTTAAGCTGCCCTTTACTGCTCACGTTATTGTCCTCCTTGCATTAATTTCCCATTTTATCAACCGAATCAACTATCTCGTTGACTTCACTATAGCCTTTGTCAAGGTTTTCGGTGATATGGTCAAGTGCATTTTTTACGTCCTCAAGCTTGCCCTGCATCTGCTCAGGATATTTAACAAAGCAATAATGCAGTTCGTTTATAGCCTTCTGCTCCTCCGTATAATCGTCGATAAGAAACACCAGCGACCTTGCCGCACCCATGTCCGAAATTATCATGTTATATCTCGTTGGAAGATCCTTGCCGCTTTCAAGATAAGTGTCTATCTCCTCAGAGGCGGCAGACAGATTTTCCATATACTTAGCAATGTAAGTCTTTCTGACTTCCTCGGACTTGTCCATATAAAGCCCGATAAAAACGAACAGCCCTGCAAGTGCCGCAATACAAATAACGATAGCCGTTATCATTTTAGCCTTCATTATCTTTTCCTGATTCAAAGCTGTTCGCCTCCTTTTTCTCGTTTTCCTGCATTTTCAGCCGCTGAACTTCCTTTTCAACAGCCTCACGCATAAGCTTTTCTTTTTCTTCCTCAGCCGCTTTCAAGGCTTCCTCACGGTTTGAATATATTTTTATCTCAGCGATAGTTTTTACCTCATACACCGCCATGCAAACTGTTGGGATTATCACAAACAGCATGAGGAGCTTCTTTGTTGATGCAAATGACCCAAGCCACTTGAAAAATCTGAGCTTTCCATAGTATTTTCCAATAATGCTGGCTTTTTGCACCGTCACGCTGTCCTCTATTTTGTTAGCATCGCCTTTAGTAACAAAAGTGCCGTCGCTCAAAACCTCAGATATCCTGTGAGTATTTATCTCGCCTTTAATACTATCATCTTGAGAGTAGAACGAAATGATATCCCCTGCCTTTAAGCTGTCAGTATCCGTCCTTTTGATGTAAATATAGTCACCCTCATGTATAGACGGCTCCATACTTCCGCTCACGACCTTCAGTACGCTGTAACCAAAAATGCTTGCTGTTTTGCCGATACAGCCGCAGACCATTATGTACACCGTCACACTCAGCAGTGCCGCAAACACAGCAGAGCCAAGTATTGTCAAAGCTATTTTTACTATCCTCAACGCCTTGCCGATGATAACGACTCTCCCTCCGTGTTATTGTTTTCTATATTTCTCTTTCAAATGCCTTGCCATTCTGCCAACTGCTGAAACATGATACTCCTTATAGAGTCGTTTCATTTCAGTGTCGATAGCTTTCTGCTCCTCAGCGGTGCGCTGTGGCGGAATATATGGTCTTGGCGGTCTGTTCTTTCGCTCAAGACGTTTTCTCTTTTTAAACTGCCTGTTTTTGATATGCCTCTTTACATCATATTTCAGATACGGAGCATATTTTTCATAGATGATCTCAATTTCACGCTCTGCACGTTTTCTCTCTGCCTCAGCCAGTTCTTTTTCCTTCTTGACTTTGAGCATCCTGATATAGTCTGGATTATCCGTCACAACAGGTATGATCCCAAATGCGTGAGCCAGAACATATGTTATGCCACGTTTTGCCATGTAATATGGATTCTTGGAATATTCTTTAAATATCTCATTGATATTTTTATTTTCAAAGCTTTCACGTTCAGCTTTAAGACGCTCAGCACGTTCACGCTCACGGCGTTCCTGCTCACGCTGCTGTTGTGCTTCTTTCGCCTTTTTTGCAGCGATCTCAGGGGACTCATATTCTGACACAAAGCTTGAAGACACGGCTTCTTCATTCGTGCTGATCTGCTGATCCATAGCAGATCCAAGGCTGCTGCGGACGAGCTTTTTCTCCTCTCGGATCCTAGCTCTTTCCTCACGGACACGCTGCTCCTCTTCACGGCGCTTACGCTCTTCCATTTGCCTTTTGCGTCTTGCGATATGCTTGATCTCTTCCTCTTTTTCACGGCGTTCACGTTCCTCACGCTCCGCCTTTTCTCTTGCAGCCTGCTCCGCCTGCTGTTTTTGGATAAGCTCCAATCTTCTGCGTTCAGCTTCCTCATGCTCCAGCCTTATGCGCTCTTCTTCCTCACGCCGCTGACGCTCCAGTTTCTCCTGCTCGGCACGCTTTCTTTCAGCTTCTGCAGCCGCAAGCTCCTCAGCCCTCTTACGGTCTTCCTCGTCTTTGAGAAACTGCTTTTCTATCTCAACTATACGGTCAAGCTCTGCCGTAAGGTTTCCTGCCTCCTCGGCAGTCATACCCATATCTGTCTTACTTGCACTACTTTGTTCACCCTCGCCAACTATGACATCATATTTATCAGACGTCTGCTTATCAAAATGCCTGACAACCTTTGGTGCAAGGGTCTTGCTCTTTATGGTTTTAAGCTCCTCCGACTTGTCTGCCCCATGGGTATAGGAGCGAAAAAGCATATAGTTCATTGCGGTCAGACCATATATATCCTCGATATAAGAATCATCAGGTCTTTGTGCAGTATCAGAAACGTTGACCTCGTAGCCTGCCTTATCGTAGCTTTCGATAAACTGCCAAAGGGTAAGACACGCCATAAGGTCCACATTTTTAGTGATAGCGTTTGTTCTCATAACAGGCGGTCTGATAAAAGCGTTGCCAAGAGTGGTACAAAGAACTGAGCCTTTATAGCCCTCGATAGCCTTTTTGACCCTTTCAAGCCTTGCCCAAACGTCAGTATCCTTGCTGCCGCTGACAAGACTGTCAACAGTTTCTATCTTAAAACTAATGTTGACCTTTCTGCCGTCGCCGCTGTCAGCCACGGTATCGTAATTAAAAGAATAAGCCTCCTGCGCCTCTGCGGTCTGGACAAGCTTATTGTATCTTATATTTATAAAAATGTATAGCCTGTCGATAAGGGTATTTACAAATCTATTTTCATATGTATCGAGAGTTTCCTCTTTATGAATGTTGAGTATCTTTGACGGAGTTATCTTTCCAGTCTTTTTGTCGATATCCTGAATAAGATCGGTGTGCTGTCCCAGATGTTTTATGGACTCTACCGTTATCTTCCTTGACATAGCGATAGGCACGATCTCTTCCACTTCTTTAATGGTGTTTCTTGGATTTCTTATTACCGTATCAATATGTGGCAAAGCTTTTTCTATCTCTGTGAGCCAGGACGAATCTATATTCTTCTCGATTATCTTACGATTAAAAGATACAGTTTTTTCGCCCGAAAGAAGCAAGGCACGGGCTGCCGCAAAGCTGTTATTGCCGTCAAACGTCTTTACAGCTTTGTCAAAAGCTGCACGCTGTTCGTTGTATTCGCTCATGCCCGTCCCTCCTCTCAAAGCTTATGAGTACAAATTTTAGTACAGCTTTTGCAATCTTTCAAGATATGCTATAGATTCTTTCATAGTGTTTCTGCCAAAAAGCTTCTGCATATAGGTGCAAAGCTCTTTCAGCTCTTCTCTTAGCATTGCCAAGTTAAGCGACTCAAATTTTCTGAATATCTTTGTGGCAAGCACATAGTCAATGCCGTCAAGCTCCTCGCCGCCGCAGGCAACATATACAGAAACAAACAAGTTCATCTGTTTAAGTATACGGTTACCGAAAGCCACTCTCAGCTTTTCAATTACCCACAGGTCAAGCTGCTGGATCTTTTTCAGACTGTCCTGTGAAACAGGATACATTTGAAAAGCTTCCTTGAAGAGTGTATCAAGATGTTCAAAGCTTAAATTCATAGGCGGCGTGTCAGGTGCGTCAAAAGCAACGCCCTTTGCGTCAAGATTGATAGGCTGTGCACGGTCGTATACCTTATCTGAGATAGTGAACGTGGAATCGTCGTTGTTGGCAGTACCGATATACCAAATGTTCTGCGGAATACGCAGCTTGCCCTTATCAAGGCGAACAGGGTCGGTACTCCACACATTAGGAACAAGATCAAGCTCCCACTCGGCAGGATCAGGCATTTCAAGAATCGAGAGCATTTCTGCAAAGTAATATTCTACTCTCGCAATGTTCATCTCGTCGAGGAGTATGAAGTTTACATCGTCATTGTATTCAGAAGAATAAATTCTTTTGAGGACTTCTGTTTCATTAAAGTTCTTCGTGAACTCGTTGAAGTAGCCAAAAAGCTCAGTTCTGTCACGCCATGACGGCTGAACAGATGCAATAGTGGTATCATTCTGCAAGAACTTACCGAATGAATACGGCAATGATGTTTTACCTGTACCAGAGATACCTTGCAGGATAATGAGCTTTGTTGAAGCCATGCCTGCAATGAAAAGTCGGATAGTTTTTATGTCATAATAAAGGTGCATTCTTGAGCAGGCAAAGTTTCTGTATGCTTCGCAGATACCGCTAAGGGTGATGTCATTATTGTAAGCAGGCGGCTCGTATGTCTTGTAGAAATTATCCACCTCGATAAGCTTTGAAAAACGGCAATCTGCTGTCTGAACAACGCCGTCCACAATGGTTTGAACTTCGCCCTGTGCAGGCATCTGCTCGCCCTCTGCAAGCTTTGTTTCACCCTCTGCAAGAGCGGTGTTATCATATACGCCAAGCTGAGCCACCTTCATTGCCATGATCTCATCTTTTTCCTTGGTCATTTTGACCACCTGACGCTGCAGGTCAGATATTTCTTCGATAAGGTCCTCGTTGCTGACGATAGAGTGTCTGAATCTTATGTACTTTCTCACAGCAAGCACTATCATAAAAATAATAAGCACAAAGATAGCCACAACAACGATAATTGCAAGCACAGAAAGTATCCAGCCCAGCGCACCAAAGTCTGCCGAGTAGGTCTTGAATATCCTTATGTAGTTTTTTATATTGAAGATCTGTTTTATGCCGTTCCACAGACCCTTGAAGATCTGCCCAAAGCCTGCAAGCATTGACGACATGAAAACAAAAAACCATTTCAGAAATCCATTCATAATGTATCACCCAAGCAGCAGTTATTTGTCATTTTTCTCCTGCTGTGCATTTTCCTCTTCCTTTTTCTTCTGCTGTGCAAGGTATTCCTCAACTGCACGTCTTTTTATTTCTTCCTCATCGCTCTCTGTGATAGCAGGACGCTTTATCTCGATTATGGTTGCGATAAGCTTATAAAGCTCAAAGAGGAAAAACAGTGCTATGGGCAAAAGTATGCAAATGAAAAATCCCGTTTTTGTTCTGAGAAAATCCATTACCTTGCCGAAACCGCCTATTTTTGCACCTTTCCACTGACCGATTATATCACCTGCATAAACAGTGTATGTATCATCTACGTTATTAGCATCGCCTCGTGTGATAAAGCCTACAGAGCCGTTATCATTGAGTACCTCTGCGATACGGTGGGTATTCTTCTCTTTTTTGCCCTCTATAAGAGTCCAGAAAGTGATAACGTCGCCCTTTTTCAGAGAATTGATATCGTCTATTTCCTTTGAGATAATAAGGTCGCCTTTTTTGAAAGTTGGCTTCATTGAGTCAGATTCAACTGTGAGCGGGACATATCCCAGCAGACTTGCCGTACCATTATTCTTATCAGACGAGAACACGAGAATTGTTATAAGCAGTGCAAAAATAAGCACCACCCATGCGATAACATTAAAAACGATCTTCAAAGCTTTTTTCATAATTCAAAACCTCGGAAACCCGAGGCTTCCTCCCTTCTAATTCTTTAAGTTGTTTCAACGATCTTGAAATTCATACCAAGCTTCATTGTGCCACCGATTATTTTGTCAACACAATCAGGGTCATTTCCCTCAAGCCATATAACTACTGTATACTTGTCTTTCTCACCAGGACCAAGCTTTTCACGTCGGTCCTTCATGACCTCAGTAGAGGAGGCGAACTCCTTGTCGCAATCGCTTTCCTTACCACTGCCGTCAGACTTTGTTTTACCATAAACAGTTTTCTCGCCATTCACGAAAAGCTCCACTCTGATAGCTTCATCAACACCGTTCGTGACGTTCTCGATAGTCATTTCGCTGTCATAGCTAAGTGTGTCTTTACCGGAATTTATGAGATAGAAAGTATAAGCTATATACCCCTCGCCATTATGGCTGCCGTTTATCTTGTCGATATTATCAGGGAGATCTTCGCCACTGATATTTGTCATATCATAGAGGATATCCGCATTGAGCCTTGAATTGCTCGTGGTATAGTCAGGAGTTTCCGAAAGAGTAAGCCCCTGATTTATCATATCATACTTACTTATCTTAACTGTAAAGCTACCATACTTGTCGTAAAAATAAGACACCGCATAAGCCGCCGCCACGATAGCGATAAGTATAATGGCAAGTATTTTAAGCAATCTCATCAATACCACATAGCGTTTAGCTTCCTTGGCGGTCCTGCGAAGTGCAAGGGTATCGACTACTCTTGTATTTTTATCTATATTTTTACCGTCCAAAACCGTATCACCCGTTTATTACTCATTTCTATTGCGAACGTATCTCTCCGCAATATATTTTCCTGCATTTTCTCCCGAATAGTAAAGGCACTGCATACCGCTGAGCTGTTTCACCTGCTTATCATCAGTAATGCCGTCAGCTATGACCTCAGCATTAAGGTCAAAAACGAAATTCAGCAGAGAGTTCACGCAGGTATCATACCTGTCGCTCTTACCAAGAACCTGAGCCACCGAGCCGTCAAGCATGATATTATCTACCTTGAACTCAGCGGTCTTAAGCATTTTAAAGCCCTCAGTGCCGTAGCCTGTGAGCAGAAAATGAAAGCCCTGTCTTCTCATAAGAGCCACGTTATCTGCCGCTGTGCTGTCAGCTTCATCAAGCACATCAGGCGACAACTCGAAGCAGACACGCTCATACTTCACGCCGAACTTATCGCAATAATCTGCCACAACTCTCGGAGCTTCCGTCTGCCTTAAAAATCTTGCAGGCATGAACACGCTTGCCCAATCAACGTCAACTTCCCTTTCGTGAAACTTGCCCAAAGCCTGCAAGAGCTGAACTAAAGCAAGCTTGAAAATGCTAACACATCGGTCGGAAAGCTGAGCCACAGGGAGATAATCCGCAGGCATTAGCGTACCCATAGCTGGAGAATTGAGCCTTGTTTGCGACTGCAAAAAAGTGACCCTGCCGCTGTCGGTATTTTTTATAGGTCTATAGAAA
>ENA-OZUK01000733-OZUK01000733.1-human-gut-metagenome-genome-assembly--contig:-NODE-733-length-8374-cov-3.460632_pt1 | contig 8374 bp, 7 predicted proteins | sample MGYA00243432_ERZ654019 | MGnify/ENA primary metagenome ERZ654019 (study PRJEB26926, sample SAMN06164760) | human gut metagenome | biome: ENVO:00009003; feature: ENVO:2100002; material: ENVO:00002003... | reverse complement strand
GGGGGATGCTTATGTCAGTGGGAGTTAAAAGCTCCCACTGACAGTTCGCAAAGCGACTGCGTTCATGAGCAAGTAGCGAAAGCGGATTGCGAATGTCCGCTTTACTTGTCTTCTCTGTAAAAAAATGGACAGCACAACTAGATCGTGCTGTCCGTAGCTTTCTTATACATCCGTGTATATATGTCAGATTTCTTCTCTACATATAATATATATCGGATGTTATAAGCGTAAGCTTATATTAGTTTTGACAATAAATGATATTTGCAATCCGCTCTGCTGCTCTGTCAATACTGCTTTCTCCTCATAACTCTCATGCTGCACATAACAGATACGGCAAGAATTATCATCGTAGCCGCTGCCACTCCAATTATTACATATAACGGCTTTATCCCGTCAACCGCTTTTATGACCTCTGCCGCCTTCTGCTCCACATCGCCGACAACTCTGTCCATCACATACACACTTGCAATTACGGCACCAATCACAAACATAATAAATATTCTTGATTTTGAATTTCCGAACCTGAGCTGAACAGGTATAAGAAATGATTCTATAATCACAATAGGCGGCAATACCGCAGCAGCAGCTATGAGCATATCCGATGTCACTACAGCAGTTCCTCTTATACCTGTGCCAATAAGGAAAAATACCATTGTAACCAGTCCTACCGCAATTCCGCCTGCCGTGCAGAACATATACTTCTCATACACATAATCCTTATATGTAACCGGAAGTGTCATGATATAGCTGTATCCGTTGTCAGCCTCATCAAAGCTTATCGTATTCACCGAAAATATTGTCCCGAAAATGGTCATATATGGCAGAACCATATCAATACTTCCCGAAAAACTCATCATGAGTGCCATAAAGGCAACCACTATCACCATCTGTTTATTTCTCAAAATCAGCCTGATATCTTTCTCAAAAAGTCCTGCCATCACATTTTCCCTCCCGAATACATAAGAATCAAGTCATCAATTCCGCCTTTTTCAACAACCATACCCGGATAATTTTCAACATAGAACTGCTTCTCATTTGTAAAGCATGAATATCCGAAGCTTTCCTTATTTGCCTTTAAAATATATGTCTTATCAAGTTTTTCATAAGCCGCTTCATCGACCTTAAGCACTGCATATTTGTCAAGAAGTACATCCGTATCCTCGTGAAGCACTACATTGCCATCATGAATCATGTATATGTCATCACATAAGCCTTCAAGGTCAGTAGATATGTGGGACGTGATCAATATGCTGCTGTCAGGTCTTTTTTCCATATAATCGCGTAGCATATCGAGGAGCCTGTTTCTTGCGTCAACATCAAGCCCGGCTGTCGGCTCATCAAGTATGAGAAGCTTCGCGTTATGGCTGAGTGTCACCAGCATTCTCAGCTTTGCCCTCATGCCTGTTGAAAAATCCTTTATATTCTTATCCAACGGTATGCTCAGCTTATCACACCGGCTTCTGAACTCGCCTTCATCGAAATCATCATACAGCTTCTTCAATATTCTGATTATATCCTTCACATTCAGATAAGTCGAAAAACCCGCCTCAGAAAGCGTAACACCCAGCTTCTGCTTATCCTTTCCGGTAAGCTCGCACGGCATTTTCCCGAGAACCGTTATGCTTCCCGAATCCGGTCTTACAAGCCCGAGTATCAGCTTGATTGCCGTGCTCTTTCCGGCTCCGTTCTTTCCCACAAGCCCCGTAATATAACCTTCCTGAACCTCCATTGATATGTCGAGTTCAAAATTCCCATACTTCTTGACAAGATTATCTGCTTTTATCATACTTCACTCTCCTATCCTCTGCTCACAATCGTTCACTCTTCAATTATTATGGCAAACAACTCCTTAATCTCCTCATCGCTCATCCCGACTGCCCTCGCCTTCGCGACTGCACGGCAGAAATCTTCCTCCACCGCATGCCGTCTAGCTTCCACTGCCAGCTCCATGTCCGTAGCCGTGACAAAGGTTCCCTTTCCGTGAACTGTATTCACAAAATTCTCCTCCTCAAGCTTATCGTAAGCTTTCTTGACGGTAAGAGCACTTATCTTAAGCTCCCCCGAAAGCGTTCTGACAGAAGGAAGTGCTTCCCCCTCCTTAAGTACACCTGAGATTATCTCATTTTTAATCTGCTCCATGAGCTGCTCATAAATAGGTATCATGGATGAGTTGTTAAGTATAATATGCATATTATTCCATATTCCGAAAGCCTTTATAACAGCTTATACCCCTGCATGCTGCGGTATACCGGCAATAAGCAGTTGGAAAGTCTCATATTCAACCTTCACTTATATGTTCCGGAATCTTCTCCTTATTTTAAATTATTGTCTATTCATAACTGACATCAAAAATACTGAACAATTACAAATTTTCTGTGCTGCAGCGCTACATCACAAATATCCATTAATGTATAAACAGTATATAACAGTTGGTATCTGTTGTCAACTGTTATATACTGTTTATCTCGGAATATTTATTTAGAATATACACAATGCTGCTTAAAACACACAGCTGCTATCTTACTGCTAAAACCGTACCATCATTCTGATGCGACAGGGGCTGACATCGGTTTTACTGATGGAAATGCTGAGCATTTTATTTCTTATAAACCAATTGACGGAAAATACCCGGCAATTTCCCCACCAGCATATAAATCACATATATTAGTACTCCAACACAGAATGTCCCCATTGTCCATATAAAGAAATCCTTAAAAAACATTCCCATATTGTCATGTAGCGGTGTAATCCAGTCATGCATTTTCCATATTGAATAGACAAATTCATTATCATGGAGCAGATACACCATAAATGTAGAAGCTCCCAGATAATTGATTATCTTACTCTCAGGAATATTGATTCTTCTGAACAATTCAAATACAGCGGCCGCAAGTATTATAGGTACAAATTGATGATTAGCGTATAGAGGTATGGTCTGCAGAAATGCTCCTGTCTCCCCCGCATTATAAGCCTGAATATTTTTCGCAGCCTCAATATAATAATTTCCGCACACAAGCAGATTTATTAAAATAATTACAGCCACTAGCGCCCATGCCCTTATTTTTTCAAATGGATTATATCTTCTGATAAATCCCCCCAATGAATACAGGAATATTCCTGTAAAAATAACTTCCAGACCCGTCACAAAATTTACAAGAATATATCTGCTATAATATAACGAAACCATAGCGAAAATAACAGCAAGAAACATTATATAATTCTTCTTATCCATCCTGCCCAATAAGTTGTTCAAGAATAATTTTCCCAGAACAATTATTACAAAATAATAGCCAACAAACCATGAGAGATTATTAAATCCATTGAAATCAATTAATTCTAACGAAAGCTGTGGAAATTTATTATATGTAACAATAGCTGCCAGGCCAATAATTACAGCGGCAAATGCCAGTTGTGACAACAATTTTTTAGCCGTTTTTGTAAGGTCAACATTATTTCCCTTATGTGCCATAAAATATCCCGATATTATAATGAAAATGGCATTCCCCATCTGCCCCATCGGTGACACTAATACCAATACCAGTAATCGCATTGAGATATCGGGAGAATAAAATCCATTGGGACGTATGCTTATAAGCTGCTCATTTATGCAATGACAAAAAACATGATATCCCACTATCATTATCATTGCAAACACTCTAAGAAGCTCAATACTTGTATCTTTTTTATTCACGTTATCCTCCGAAAAACTTTTTTTCCATTCTACCACCCTGCCTCTCTCACGGCAAGTTTTTTTCCTTAATACTGATTATTTGTTTATTCCCATTTATATACCCTTTCATACTGCAAGCAATGCCTGCAGTACTGCCACCAATAAGTAGTTTGAAAATTTTATTTTCAAACTTAATCCTCCCGTATTACTTATGCCATCCCGGAATCGCAAATTCCGGTGCCCCAACACAAAAAGCCCAAATGTGCCTGAATCTAAGCACACCTGAGCTTTTCTCATAACATAATTCCCTGTTGGGACACCGGTGTCAGACCCCTGTCCCAGATTATTCTCCTACCCTGTTGAGTGTGAAATCATCAACTGTGCCCCAGCTTCCGCCGTTACACTTCATCCTTACGCCGACAACAATCGTGTCTCCCGTGAGCTTAATATCGGCTACAGTCGGCTGCTTCCAGTCAGCGTAGCCTGTGAGCTCGAAGCTCTGTGAATACTCCTGTCCGTCAGCAACCGCATACACTTCAAGCACTGATGAGCTCAGCATATCTCCGCCCTGCGAAAAGGCTGAGAGCTGATAGGTTCCCGGCTCAAGTCCTGTAACCTCCTGCTCAATGGCGAAATCCATCTCACTCGCCGACCAGAAGTGGAATGCGGTCTCACCCGTCCTGGCATCCTTGGCGTTGACCTGATAATCTGTAGGGTTTTCTTTTCCATTGTATGTAACCTTCCACATGGAAGTGTCGGAATCCTCAAAGCCAGAGTTTACTACATAATTTATAAGCTTAACCTCAACATTTGCGACAACCGTTCTGTACTCCTCATCAAGCTCCTCGTCCTGAAGAATACCCTCTACCTGATAGCTTCCGCCGATATTGGTGTCTATCGCTGCAGTCTGTTCTGCATCCCATACAACCGGAACCTCCCTGTTGGCTGTCTTATCATTGTAGACAACCTGTGCTGTCTCAGGCAGTGCCAGCTCAGCTCCCACATTGCAGGATACCTCAACGTCAGGAACCTTTTCAACCGCAAGCGGTGCCGTTGCCCCATACTTTAACTCCCTGAATACCTTGAGTGAGTCGAGCGGATGTCCGGTAAAATCAAACATTGCCTGATTATCCCATGAACAGCCGCCGTAATACTTACCTGCGTCCTTAGGATCATAGGAGCCTGAATAGCTGCTCGCCCAGCCGCTTCCATATTTCTCCCAAATTGATGAGTTATCAGCGTCAGCAGGTCCCACAGGAATCCATGTTCCTTCCCAGTAGAACACACCCATTATATCAGCTTCATCTGCTGCCGCACATATATCACGAAGCATATCTGCCTGTCCCTGGACAGTTGCATCATACCCATCCACAAGGTCGCCGTCACCGGATACACTGTTTCCGCTTCCGTCACCATCCTCTGTGGTATAACAATATGAAGTCTCTGCAATCACAACCTTCTTGCCGTAGGTGTCCTGCACATATTCTGCCATCTCCTGCATATTCTCCATCGAGCCATGCCAGAATGAATAGTAGGACATTGCAAAAATATCATAATCCACACCATATTTATCAAGGTCGGCCGTAATCTTCGCAACCTCACCCTGTTTATCAATGTCTGTGTAGTGGACAGCAACCTGAATGTCTTTTCCGGCAGCTTTTGAGACCTCACGCACTGCACTGCTGCCCGCCTTCAACAGCTCCGCAACCGAGGACATGAATGTCTCCCCTGACATTCCCTTATTGATTTCATTTCCTATCTGAACCATACATACATCGACACCGGCATTCAGAATATCAATAAGGCTTGTCACCGTAAAATCATAGAGCGCATCGCTCTTCTGCTCAAGATTCATTCCCTTCCACGCCTTTGGAACATACTGCTTTGCAGGGTCTGCCCAGAAATCCGAATAATGGAAATCTATGCATACCTTCATGCCATACTGTGTCGCTCTCTTACCAAGCTCGATAGCTGTGGCAACATCATTGTTTCCACCGCCGTACCCATTTCCATTCTCATCATATGGGTCATTCCATACACGCAGTCTTATGTAGTTGACACCCGCCTCGGCAAGCGTCTTGAACACGTCCTGCTCCTCGCCGTCAAATCCATAGTACTTCGCACCGCTGTTCTCAACCGCAAGCACCGCAGAGGCATCCATTCCTCTTATAAAGTCATCGGAAATGTCCGCTATCGGCTGAACAAATACGCCCGACTCCTCCGGTCCGTCCGGCAATGCAAACGTCGTCACGTCAATCTTCTCGGGATTAATCTTGATTTCATCCGCCGTCTTTCTCTCTATAACCGGGAACTGTGTGGTGCTCTCTCCTTCCGATTCGGGATTCTCTGTTTCCGGCTTCAGTCCATCTACGCTGCTCTCTCCGACCTGCATATTGCCGGATGAACCTGCGTTACTGTCGGTACCGGTACCCTTATCACACCCGGACAATACCCCGGCGCACAGACTCATTGACAATGCCGTGACCGCCATACCACTGCCTAATTTCTTTAAATTTCCGACTAATGCTTTTTTCAAGTAAAATCTCATACTATTTCTTCCTCTTTTCTGAGTAACCTACTTATTGTTAATAGTAAGTCTGCTTTCCGGTGAACTACATCGACAATTGATCAGTCGATGTTTCCATCTTATTATCCTAAAATATACTTATATATGTTACTAATCCCTGGAAAATTGACTTCCCTCATAATCCACGAAATTGCACCTCTCAACCTTTACATCATATATTGTAGGCTTATGAGCCTTCAAGTCCTTTACGACAACACTCTTTTTAGCCCCTATACATTGACAATCTATTATCCGTATATCCCTGAAAACCGGTATATCCTCATCGTTACCTGTCTTCTCATCTTCCACAACGTAATCCATAATGTTATGAACATAGTCCATATTAAGAATGACCGCCTCTTCCTTTATGTTGAGCATATTGACTCTTCGTATCTCAATATTTTCCACTATTCCTCCACGTCCAAGTGCACTCTTTATCCTCACACCGACATCCGAATTAACAAATGTGCAGTCTTCGACAAGCACATTGCTGACACCTCTTGACATTTCACTTCCGATGACAAAGCCTCCGTGGCTGAACCCTACATAGCAGTTATGAATATATATATCCTTTGATGGTCCTAATATCTTTCTAGCCTCTTTATTTTTTCCAGATTTAATGCATATTCCGTCATCCCCGACATTAAAACTACAATGATGAATCTCAACGCGCTCACATGAATCTACATCTATTCCATCACCATTCTGTGCATAATAAGGGTTTGATATGACTGCATTTCTCACTGTCAAATCATGGCAAAAATAAGGATGAACATTCCATGCCGGTGAATTTTCCAAGGTCACATCTTCTATAAGTACCCTACGGCAATGTCTAAGACTTACCATAACAGGTCTGTAAAAATCATAATATTGTGAAGCTTTTTCTAATGCCTCCTCATCATCCGGATAATATTCTCCAGCATTTCTTCCATCAAAAACAGTCTTTGTCGGCACCCATACGCCACCTTCACTACTTTCTATGACATACGGTGACTTTTCCAACAACTCATTCCACTGTCTTTTTGTCATTTTGAACTGCTTCACCGGTCTCCATTTATGACCGTTTCCATCTATTGTCCCTTTTCCCGTTATGGCAATATCCTTCGCATTGTCCGCATATATCATGGACTGCGTTCTTATTCGCTTAATGCCCTCATAATCTGTCACGATAAGCGGATATTCTTCCTTATTCTTGCTGAATGTTATAAGTGCATTATCCGATAAATGCAGCTCCACGCCGGACAATAGTTCAATCGGACCCGTCAGCCATATTCCATCCGGAACCAAAACCCGTCCTCCACATTCTGCCGCCGCACATATAGCATCCTTAAACATCTGTGTGTTCGATGTCACTCCATCACCTACGGCACCATAATCCCTAATGTCAAACATTATATCCTTGATGACCGGCAGGCTGACATCAAATTTTTCAAACATATTTTTTCCTCCTTGATGACCATAATCCATTCTGAAGTTGAATTTCCAAAGCTTTCCACTTGGTACTCCAAAATTTTTTAACAGCATCTCTGATCAATGTATCATGATTATTTCGTATTTCTTATTCTCTTAAATTTACCTTTTTGTCGAAGCATTCAAGTCCGGCCATATTAAATCTTATCCTTCTGGCTTCTTTATCGATAAAATAACATCCGGGAACCATCACAACATATTCAACAGGATAATCGAACTTATTTCTCCCCGCTATTCTTAATTCATTTTCCACAATCTCAAGAACCTCCAGCTCTTTTCCCATTGAAAGATGTCCATTGCTTTCAACAACAATAGGGGCTCCTGCTACGCTCTCTATCTTTATGATAGTCGATGCATGTGGTTTTAACACTCCTACACTTACTGTATCCCCCGGTTTAACCTTAGTGATGACTTTTCCATACACCGGATGTCTCATGTGCCACAAACGGACTTGTCCATATTCCCGGAATATCATTTTTATGTCTTCCCGAACGAAACAACCTGCTATCCTTATGAAGTCCTAAGCTTTCAAGACTATCACACTCAAACATAACAAATTTATCAAGAAATATATCACTGTCCGTATTATTTCTGATTTTATAATAATATTCTTCGTAGTTTTCTGTCGCTGCAGTCACTATTTTCTCGTATGTTAATCCATTATCCAG
>ENA-OZUK01000715-OZUK01000715.1-human-gut-metagenome-genome-assembly--contig:-NODE-715-length-8454-cov-5.932016_pt1 | contig 8454 bp, 8 predicted proteins | sample MGYA00243432_ERZ654019 | MGnify/ENA primary metagenome ERZ654019 (study PRJEB26926, sample SAMN06164760) | human gut metagenome | biome: ENVO:00009003; feature: ENVO:2100002; material: ENVO:00002003... | reverse complement strand
TATCTTTAAATCTTTTCAGGAAGAATATGGAATAGCCTTTTGTGAAGATATAGGAATTGTAGCAGGATATGAATTTTCACCTGTCATATCTGCTGATATGGCTCTGACAAACGGAGAGGGGCGTAAGTTTAAGAATATGGACAACAATTACAAATACGGAGCCGGACTAACTTTAAAACCGGTAAAAGGATTTATGTTCAGACTGTATGGCGACATATACAATACACCGGAGTATATGAAGTCGGTTTCTGGAAATCAGAAAGATCAGTATTCAATTGCAGCCTTTGCGGGGTACAGCCACAGCAGGTTTTCTTTCGGTGCAGAATATAACCGTGCTTTCAACTATAAATTTTCACCGGAAACAGATGTAAACGGATATTCGGTTTACACTACCATAAAAATAAATTCAAAAATACATCTGTATGGAAGATTCGACTTATTGGACGCAACCGAAGAAAACCAAAATACAGTTAAGGAAGGACATACCATTATAGGAGGTTTTGAATATGCTCCGATTAAACAAGTCAGAATATCTCCAAACTACCAAAGTTGGAAGGCAAAAAGTGGGAAACGTGAAAACTACCTGCTTATGAGTATAGAATGTAAAATATAAATCAACAAATTAAAAAACTATTTGAAATGAAAGTATTGATACTTTGTACAGGAAACAGTTGCCGCAGCCAGATGGCTCACGGATTTTTGCAGTCATTTGACAAAAATTTAGAGGTATATTCCGGCGGAACGGAACCAGCCGTTCAGGTAAACTCCAAGGCTATGGAAATGATGAAAGAGGTAGGAATAGACATCAGTTCACATATTCCGACACATGTAAACACCTATATCAATCAGGAATGGGATTATGTAATAACTGTATGCGGAGATGCAAATGAAAGCTGTCCTACATTCATAGGAAAAGTAGGAAAACGTCTTCATATCGGCTTTGACGATCCTTCACACGCAACAGGTACACTGGAGTTTATTGACTCGGAGTTTCGCCGTGTGCGTGACGAAATCAGAAATGCCTTTGCCCGTTTCTACATTACTGAAATCAGAAAAGAAGTATTGCCAAAATGCTCTTGCGGTGGCAACTGCTAAAAAATAAGGATATGGAAAAAGAGAAAAAAGGAATAGGTTTTTTTGAACGATACCTAACAGTGTGGGTGGCTATCTGCATTGTAGTAGGAATAGCAATAGGACAATGGTTTCCTGCCATACCCGAAACACTCGGTAAGTTTGAATATGCGAATGTATCCATACCGGTAGCCATTCTTATATGGCTGATGATTTATCCCATGATGATGAAGGTGGATTTTCAGAGTATTAAGAATGTTGGAAAGAAACCTAAAGGAGTGTTTATCACTTGTATTGTAAACTGGCTGATAAAACCGTTTACGATGTTCGGCATAGCATGGATATTCTTCTTTGTTATATTCAAACAGTGGATACCGGAAGCACTGGCTGGTGAATATCTAGCCGGAGCCGTACTGTTGGGTGCTGCACCCTGTACAGCTATGGTATTTGTATGGAGCTATCTTACTAAAGGCGATGCTGCCTATACGCTGGTACAGGTAGCAGTGAATGACTTGCTTATTCTGGTGACTTTTGCTCCGATAGTGGCTTTTCTTCTCGGTGTTGGCGGAATAACCATTCCTTGGGACACGCTTACACTTTCTGTAATTTTGTTTGTGGTCATACCTCTTGCAGGTGGTGTAATTACACGCCGTACTGTAATATCGAAAAAGGGAGAAGACTATTTTAATAATGTATTTATAAAGAAGTTCGACAATGCTACTATAATCGGACTATTGCTCACATTGATAATTCTGTTTTCGTTTCAAGGTGAAACAATCCTTGTAAACCCACTGCATATTCTATTGATTGCAGTACCCCTGATTATACAGACATTCTTTATATTCTTGCTTGCATACGGCTGGTCAAAGGCTTCAGGACTGCCACATAACGTAGCTGCTCCGGCAGGTATGATTGGCGCAAGTAATTTCTTTGAACTTGCCGTTGCTGTCGCCATATCGCTGTTCGGTATTCAGTCCGGAGCTGCACTTGCAACAGTGGTAGGTGTTCTGGTAGAAGTGCCTGTAATGTTGAGCCTTGTACGGATTGCAAACAATACAAGAAAATTCTTCTGATAAAAAGCCTCCGGCGGGGTAACTCTCCGGGGGCTTCGTGCGTCTGTACATTAAAAAAACATAAAATTCATATCAGGGGGTTAGTTGATAAAAAACATATCGTATATTTGCGATATAAAACAATGAAAATATTATGGCATTTAGTAAAGCTGAAGAATTTGAGGAAAAAGATATTTTGGCAGCCCGTTTTGCAAAAGCTCTGAGCCACCCGGCACGAATAGCAATCGTAAGGTTGTTGGCTAACCACAATGCATGTTGTTATTGTGGGGACTTGACAACGGAACTGCCAATCGCACAATCTACCATATCACAGCATTTGAAGGTGCTGAAAGATGTAGGTCTGATAGACGGTGAGATAGCTCCACCGAAGGTTTGCTATCGTATTAATCGTGAGAACCTGCTTTTGGCAAAGAAACTGTTTTCCGAACTCTTATGATTTGATTAAGAGTTTTTTTATTGGTATAATGTATCGTATTTTTACGATATAAAATTAGAAATATGGAACAGACATCAGCAAAAAGAGAAAAAAGAAAATCACTATTGAGAATAGCAATCCCTATCATATTATCATCCTGTCTTCAGATTTCATACGATATTACAGATATGTTTTGGGTCGGGAAATTGGGAAGCGGAGAAGTGGCTGCTGTTGGAACAGCCGGATTTTATATCAAGTTGGGTTGGTCTTTGATAAGCGTGATAACCATTGGTACCATGGTATCGGTTTCACACAGTATAGGGGCTGAAAAGAAGGACAGAATACAACACTTCATATCATGCGGAATACGCAGTACATTCGTGTTGGGGATATTCTATGCCCTGTTCGTCTTTATGCTGGCAGAGCCTCTTATATCCCTTTTCAATATCGAAAGACCGGAAGTAAACACGATGGCTCAGAACTATCTGAGGATAAGCAGTATCACTGTTCTTATCATGTTTATGAACCTTTTGTTTACCGCCATTATAGACGCACACGGAAAGACACAGTTCTCGTTCAGGGCGGTACTTTATGGGAATATCGTCAATATCATTCTTGACCCTCTGTTTATATTTTATTTCGGACTGGGAGTGGAAGGTGCGGCATGGGCTACGGCATTTTCACAGTGGGGTGCCATGATGTATGCGATATATCTTCTCAGACATAGGCTTGAACTTACCTTGAGTATAAAAGCGGTACCCCGCAAGTTTCTCAGGAAAATACTTGGAATAGGCACAGCACCTGCCATGCAGCGTATTTTGTTCTCGCTTATCGGTATAGCCATCGGGCGTATAGTAAGTATATGGGGAACAGATGCAATAGCCGCACAGAAGCTGGGTCTTCAGATAGAGTCGCTTTCGTTTCTTCTTATGAACGGTCTTATACAGGCAACCTCCATACTGATAGGGCAATATTACGGGGAAAGGAATACGGATATGATTAGGAAATGCTATCGTACAAGCATCAGGCTTGGATATTGTATTTCCATACCTGCCACATTCATATTTTTAGCTTTCCCGGAAACCATACTGTCATTTTTCGTGAAGGAGGCTGCCACCATAGAAATAGGCAGTGCCTATCTGCGTATAGTCGGCTTCTCACAGCTGTTTGCCACACTTGAAATTCTCACTTCGGGGGCTTATACCGGACAGGGGCTTACCAAATATCCTGCAACCGTGAGCATCGTGTTCACCACAATGAGGATACCTCTTGCCCTTCTGCTTGGCAAAAGTATGGGAATGGGAATAGATGGTGTCTGGTGGAGCATATCGCTTACTAGCGTGATAAAGGGCATTGTACTTTATCTATTATATAGAAAAAGGGAAAAGGAACTTGAAGAATCAAACATACAATATAGCAGTATATGAATACACAGGATTTTTGCTTTATACTTAAACAGAACAGCCATCTGCTTAGAGAGGGGTGTTTCGGACTTGAAAAGGAAAATGTCAGGGTCAATCAGGACGGTACGCTTGCCCTGACTCCACACCCGGCAGTATTTGGCGACAAGGGGAAGCACCCTTATATAACCACCGACTTTTCAGAGAGTCAGGTGGAAATGATAACTCCGCCGCTGCCAAGTGTAGGAGAGGCTTTGGGATTTATGGAAACGCTGCACGATGTGGTTACGGAGAATATCGGCGATGAGCTTCTCTGGCCTCAGAGCCTTCCTCCTGTATTGAAGGAGAATCAGGAGATACCCATTGCACATTATTCGGGAGAGTTTAAGGACAAGGAGTATTACCGTCAGAAACTTGCCGGAACCTACGGAAAGGAAAGGCAGCTTATTTCGGGAATACACTTCAATTTCTCTTTTTCGGAAAAACTGATGGACGTTCTGCTAAAAAGCGGTGTTTGCGGTAGCTCTATGGAGGAGGTCAGGGAAACGGTATATTTTCGTGTGGTAAGGAACTTTCTCAAATACCGCTGGCTTTTTATCTGGCTGTACGGTGAATCTCCGCTTGCAGAAGAAACCCTGAATGTGATTTCGCTTAAAACGGGAGAAAAGCAGCCCATGAAGTGTGGGGTAAGCCTCAGTCTGAGGACAAGTCCATTAGGGTATCGTAACCGTGAGGAGTTCTTCATCGATTATTCCTCACTTGAAGCCTATAATATGTCTATTGACAAACTGATAAGGGAAAACCGTATTGACGGACCTCACGAGCTTTATCTTCCGGTCCGTATCAAGTTTCTGGAAAAGGATAATGGTTCTCCTTCTTACATTGAGGTACGAATTGTGGATCTTGACCCGTTTACAAAATCGGGGGTATGTGCAAGTGCCATTTATTTTTCTCACCTTCTGCTTGTCTATTCTCTGCTGAAGGAGGAGAACGGAAGTCTTACGGAGGAAGAACTGCAAAGGGCAACACGTAATCAGGATATGGCTTCATGCTATGGAAGAGACGAAAAGAAGGAGTTGAAATGCTGCTCGACCACTGTACAGCAGAAAGCTACTTCTATTTTAGAAGATATGGAGAGAATTCTCTCAGAATATGGGGTGCTTGACGATGAAATCTACCGTCAGGAGATGCAGCATAATCTGTACCTTGTACAGAATCCTGAGAAGCGTATAGGCATGGTACTGTATGAGAGCATAAACAGGGTGGGGTTTGTACCGTTCCATCTGGAAAAGGCAAGACAGTATAGGGAAACCACCATAAGCGGAGGTTACAGATTTCATGGACTGGAGGATATGGAAATGTCCACACAGCTTCTGCTGAAGGCTGCAATACTTAAAGGGATAGGTTTTGAAATACTTGACCGTAAGGAAAATTTCATACGTCTGTTTGACGGTAAAAAGGAAGAATATGTGATGCAGGCAACCAAGACCTCTCTGGACTCATACGTGTCTGTACTGATGATGGAAAATAAGGTGGTAACGAAGAAGGTGCTGGAACGTGCCGGAATAAGCGTGCCGGGCGGTTATGAATACACGTCACCGGAGGCAGGTATGGCAGACTACCGCCTGTATGCAGGGAAACCTGTGGTAATCAAGCCTAAGTCCACCAATTTCGGATTGGGTATAACCATACTGAAGCACAACTATGATGAAACGGACTTCAAGGCAGCCTTGCAGATAGCCTTTGAGCATGACAACACGGTGCTTATAGAGAAGTTCATACCGGGAAGGGAATTCAGGATATTCATCATCAATGATGAAGTGGTAGGTATCCTTCACCGTGTTCCGGCAAATGTGACGGGTGACGGTGTTCTGAATATCGGACAACTGATAGACATGAAGAATGAAGATCCGCTCAGAGGTAAAGGATATCGCACCCCTTTGGAGAAAATCAGAAAGGGGCGTGAGGAAGAAATGTTTCTGAAGCAGCAGGGAATGGATTTCAACACTGTACCCAAAGAGAGGGAAGTGGTCTATCTTCGTGAGAACTCCAATATCAGTACGGGAGGAGACAGCATAGATTTTACAGACGATATAGACGATTCGTACAAGGCTATTGCTGTGGAAGCTGCAAAAGCTCTGAACGTGAAGATTACCGGACTGGATATGATGATACAGGATATTCATGCTCCTGCCACACCGGATAACTATGCGATCATTGAAATGAACTTCAATCCTGCCATACATATACACTGTTATCCGTTCAAGGGCAAGAACAGACACCTGAACCATAAGATGATCAAGGCTTTGGGATTTTAAAGACAGTGCAGACAATAAAAAGGATATGACCTATCCTTTTTATTATAGGTTTAATCAACGTATATTTACGATTTAAATATATATAATCACATGGAACATATTACATACATCGGAGAAGTTGTTGAAAAGTTGGCGGATCATTCATCATTCCCTGAACTTTTCATCAAATATGAAGAAGGAGACCCGATACCTTCAGGTAAAGCCATACATGAGATAATAGAACTTTGCCGTGCAGTCCTGTTTCCGGGATATTATGGAAATCATACGGTAAACAGCCAGACACTCACATTTCATCTTGGGGTGACACTGGAGAAGCTGAGCTATATCCTGACGCAGCAGATACAGGCGGGTATGCTCTTCGGAAATGAGAACATGAAGGAAAGGATAAAGGGAACTCCCTGCTGCCAGACGGCAAGAAAGTATGCCGAGAGGTTCATACGGAGCCTTCCCGAAATGAGAAGGGTGCTGGCAACGGACATTCATGCAGCCTTTGACGGAGATCCGGCAGCGACCTGTATCGGGGAGATAATATCCTGCTATCCTGCCATCAGAGCCATTTCAAACCACAGGATTGCCCACGAACTATATAAAATGGAGATACCGCTCATACCGAGAATTATCAGTGAGCTTGCCCATTTTGAGACAGGGATAGATATTCATCCGGGGGCTGAGATAGGAGAATATTTCAATATAGATCATGGAACCGGTATCGTGATAGGGCAGACTTGTATCATCGGGAATCACGTCACACTGTATCAGGGTGTCACACTCGGTGCAAAAAGTTTCCCGACTGACGAAAACGGAAATCCGATAAAGGGAATACCACGCCACCCCATATTGGAGGATAATGTGACGGTATATTCAAATGCTACCATATTGGGGCGTATAACAATCGGCAGGGGGGCTGTTATCGGGGGTAATCTCTGGGTAACAGAAGATGTGGAACCATACGGAAAAAGAGTACAGAAAAAATAATCTGATAAATATGAGCAATATAAAGGACAATTTGCTGCAGCTTATAGGTAAGACTCCATTGGTGCGGCTTTCTAATATATATAAAGATGAATACGGAACGGAAATCATAGCCAAAGTGGAATATTTCAATCCGGGAGGCAGTGTAAAGGACAGGGCAGCCTATGCTATGATTGAAGCAGCGGAAACTTCCGGAAAATTAAAAAAAGATGGTACAATCATTGAACCTACAAGCGGGAATACCGGAATCGGTATGGCTTGGATTGCAGCCCTAAAAGGATATAAAGTCATTCTTACTATGCCGGAAACTATGAGTATAGAAAGAAGGAAACTTCTCAAAGCATTCGGCAGTGAGTTGGTTTTGACACCGGGAAGTGAAGGTATGAAAGGTGCGATAGCAAAAGCAGAAGAATTAAATTCTCAAATAAAAGGATCTGTCATATTACAGCAATTCAAAAATCCCGCCAACCCTGATATTCACTATATGACAACAGCAAATGAGATTATTGAAGATGCAGGAAAGTTTGATGTCTTTATCTCTTGTGTCGGAACAGGAGGAAGTATTACCGGTATTGGTAAAAGATTAAAAGAGAAGAGTCCTGAAATAGAAATAATAGCAGTAGAGCCAAAAGGTTCACCTGTTTTGTCTGGAGGAGTAGCTGGTCCGCATAAGATACAAGGCATTGGTGCAGGATTTATACCTGAAATTATAGAGAGGAGTTATATTGATAAAATAATTCAGATAAATGATAATGATGCTTTTAAAATGATGCGAGATTTGGCAAGGAAAGAAGGACTTCTTGTTGGTATTTCTTCAGGAGCAGCTGTTTCTGTTGCAGTACAAGTAGCTCAAAACTGCAATTATAAAGGTAAAAGGATTGTAGTATTATTGCCTGATACAGGAGAGAGATACCTTTCTATGAATATTGCAAGTATTCATGACTTGGAAGATTACTGATTTATCTACTACAAAAAGTATTTTATAGATTTTAACGCCTTACAAATGCCTCTGAGAGGGGGTAAATTTGAAAGAATGTACTTTTTAAAGGAAACTCATCTATAATAATATTTTATGAGATACGGTTTGCTGATACTCATAAATGTAGAAAAACGAATAATTTGTGCTGATTTACGATACAGAAAATTAAACACATATTATAAATCTGTCTCTTATACACATCTCCGAGCCCACGAGACGTAGAGGA
>ENA-OZUK01000710-OZUK01000710.1-human-gut-metagenome-genome-assembly--contig:-NODE-710-length-8464-cov-8.998097_pt1 | contig 8464 bp, 8 predicted proteins | sample MGYA00243432_ERZ654019 | MGnify/ENA primary metagenome ERZ654019 (study PRJEB26926, sample SAMN06164760) | human gut metagenome | biome: ENVO:00009003; feature: ENVO:2100002; material: ENVO:00002003... | reverse complement strand
CACTATTACAGATAAGCTGAAAGACACTCCAAGTGATGACAAAAAAGATAGCTCAAAGCCAGATAAGACGAAAGGCGATTCAAGCGAAATCAAGGCAGACAGCTCCACGGCTGATAAGCCTAAGAGCGAGCAGAAAAATCCACAGACCGGAAGCGGCAGTGGTATGAGCCTTTGGCTTGCAATGCTGTTGATAAGCGGCGGTGCGGCAATGGGAATAAAGAAAAAACACAAGAAATAACTGATCTCTTAACTGCACACAGCGGTTGTCTCAAACGGCAGCCGCTGTTTTTTGATCAGCATGACAAAAAATTTGTTACCCAAAGTTAAATTACCCCTTGACCTGTGGCGAAAATAGTAGTAAAATAGAAATGTAAATACAATAATTGAAAGGAATGTTCATCATGCCAAAGTTTATCGTTGAAACATCTGCACGTCACGTTCACGTTACTCAGGAAACTCTTGAGATACTGTTCGGAAAGGGTGCAACACTTACAAAGAAGAAAGATCTTTCACAGCCTGGTCAGTTTGCTTGTGAGGAGAGAGTTACAGTTGTAGGTCCTAAGAAAGAGCTTGCAAACGTATCTATCCTCGGTCCTGTAAGAAAAGCAGACCAGATCGAGCTTTCAGCTACAGACGCACGTTCTATCGGCGTTGCCGCTCCTATCAGAGAGTCAGGCGACACAGCAGGCTCAGGCGCTTGCAAGCTTGTTGGCCCATGTGGCGAAGTTGAGTGTTCTGAGGGCGTTATCGTTGCTAAAAGACATATCCATATGACACCTGCTGACGCTGAAACATTCGGCGTAAAGGATAAGGATATCGTTGCAGTAAAGATAGAGTCTGCAGAAAGAACAGCTATCCTCTGCGACACTGTTATCAGAGTAAGCGACAAGTTCGCTCTTGCTATGCACATTGATACAGACGAGTCAAACGCTGTAGGCGCAGGCAGAGAGCAGTACGGCGAGATAGTTAAGCTCTAATTTCATAGTACATATAAGACCGCTCATCATAGGGCGGTCTTTTTTCATATAAAATAATCATCGCCGCAGGCGATACCATAATTCCTCATTCCTCACTCCTCATTCCTCACTATTATTACAACGTTTCGATTGACACAAAACTCCACCTGTGATATAATTTTCTTGTAAAACACATAACGCAAATATGGAGATCATAAAATGAATAACGATACAATAAAACTTATACGCAAAACCTCAAACGTAAATTCACTTATGGTGATAATTTTCTATATGCTTGATATCGCACTTATAAGACTTGGCGACTTGGCGGTGTACCATATCGCAGGAAAGTCAGCCTACTATGAGGATATCGCTCAGCTTGTGAGCTACTGCATACAGTATCTCGTGGTTGTGCCAATAGTTCTTGTTGTATTCAGACTTGTGAGTGGCAAAAAAGAGGGGCTTAAAATAACAGCCTGTTTCAGAAAGCCCTCAATGCCTGCAAAATGGGTAGCAAAATGGATCGTCATATCATTCGGGCTTATCTACGCCGCAAATTATATCAACACATTTATTTTCTCATATGTGCAGAAAGCTTCGGGAACGAGCCTTAAAGGCGTTGACTTCACTTCAAGCGGCACTGCCCTGGGCGGCGTAACGAGCGTGCTTGCAATGTCAGTGCTTGCACCGTTTTTTGAGGAGCTTATGTTTCGAGGTACGCTTTTCAGAAATGCTGAAAAATGCGGACAGCTCACAGGCATTATAATGGTGGGGCTGACCTTCGGTCTTTGGCATGGAAGCTATCAGCAGATACTCTATGCGGCTGTTATGGGAATGTGTGCCTGCTTTATGGTTGCAAAAACAGGTTCTATCTTCCCGTCTTTGATACTTCACTTCACCATGAACACTATCGGAGCAATTCAGAGCGTCGCACTTGGTTCCATAGACTTTGACAAGTTTGCCGCAGAACTCGAAAAGGGCAGGATAACAGGCACAGCACCAATGATAATAATAGCTGTCGCACTGCTTTCATTCGGACTTATGATAGTGGGCCTTGTGCTTTTTGTAAAAGAGCTTAGATATCATCGTGACAGCTTCAGGCTCATAAACTTCTGTCCTGACGTTTCACAAGGCAAAAAGATAGTCATCTATCTCACCGCACCTGTTACCATACTCGCCTTTGCCGGGCTTATCTTCATCACAGTCCGCACAGCTTTAGGTCTTGGGCTATTCTAAAATACGCATAAAAATAACGCAGACTTTTTACAGCCTGCGTTATTTTTATCAGGAGTTATTTATTATGATTTAAGGCTTGCGATCTTCTGGTTGAGTTCCTTTATCTCGGAATCTACAGTTGCAGAATACTTCTCACGAACCTGTGTCCATGTGGACTGTACACCCTCTTCATTAACATTTGAAGCATCACTGTAGAGTGCGTCAACCAGGCACTGGTTTCCGTCAAACTGCTTTCTGTCGCCGAGAGCGGAAGATATACCGTAAGCATAGTCAAAGAGCATAAGGTAATCGTCAGAAACAACGTCCATTTTCACATCATACATCTCGTCTGTCCAATTAGGGTTGTTCTCCATGAACTTGTCCTTGTTTGTCTGCTCATACTTTGGATCTGTCTTTGAAGCTCTTACGCACTCAAACCAGCACTTAACAGCTTCGCTTCTTGTTGAGCCTTTTACCCACATGAAAGCTGTCATATCAGAAGTTGTTATCTTCTGCTGATTATCATCATACTGAGGGATAGGAACAACGCCCCAGTTCTCGCCCTCCTTTGGAGTCTGGTTGCCTGTGTAAGCCCAATCGCCCATTGCATAGAACAAGCAGTTCTGATTGAAGCAATCTCTTGCAGAGCCTACCCAGCCGTTGAGGATAAGTCCGTCCTTCATCATATTATAAAGGAAGTTCTGAGCCTTTTCGATATCAGGGTCGTTAAGATTGCTTGAAAACTCGTTTGTTGCAGGATCATAGTTTACAAGACGCTTGCCTGTCTGCTGAACAACGTGCGCTCTGAAGAAGCCGTTTACGCCGTAACGCTCAGTATCAGCCGGTGCGTTGCCAACATATGAGGACATGATATCCTCCCAATTCTTCCAAGTCCACTCATTGTTTACATAAAGCTCATATGGATCGTCAAGACCCTCTGCGTCAATGATATCCTTATCATAGCAGAGCATAGCAGAAGCAGAATAGCCAAGAGGTGCAACATAGTGCTTTCCATTGAGCATGAACTGATCTGCTGTATCCTTTGTTGCAGACCACAAAGGCTGGCTGAAATCAACTATGCTGTCGATAGGCTGATACATATCCTTTACTACCTGTGAAGGGAATGCAAGCCACTCATACTTGAATATATCAGGAATATCCTTGTTAGCTGTGATAGCAGCAGCAAGATTATCAAATCTGTCCTCATTTGAAGTCTGCTGGAATCTTATCTTTCCGCCCTTGCTCTCAAAAAGCTGAAGCTCTGTGCTCTTCTCAGGACTGCCCTTAGTAGGGTTAAGGTCGCCCTCACCGAGATAAAGTATCTCTTTTTCAGCACCCTCAGGGATAGCCTCGATAGATTCTGTGTCAGCTACCGCAACGTTCTCTGTTGCAGAAAAATCGTCCTCCGCCTTGCTTGAAGAGTTTGATGAGCTTCCGCAACCCGCTACTCCTGTTGCCATTGACAAAGCCATTACAGCCGCTATGTACTTTTTGTAATTCATAAAATATTCCTCCGTAGTTAAATATTTTAGCGTCAAAACTGTCCGTATGTAGTTGATGAGTTCATATATTAAATCTTGCTATAATTATACAACACATATAAAGCTATTGTCAATCACCATTATAGCACAATTATCAGCAATTTAATTGTACATTTTGCACAATAAAATCCATATGTATTGTTAAAACGCGGTATTACAATCAATATAGTTTAAAATATACGCATAAAGTTCAAATATTCAATATGCCCGTTTTGAATGAATATAAAACAGATACAAGAGCTTTTTGTAGAAAACATTAACCAAAACAGCAAAATATGTACAGCATTTATGCAGTTCGTAAAACTTTTTTCATGTAATCGTTTGATGTTTTCAGTGGTACTTGTAATTAGCGAATTATTATAGTATACTTGTTTAAGAAGATTTTTTACCGAAAGGAAATTGCTTGATATGACAGATTTTGAAAGAAACAAAGCAAGGGTGACAGCCGAATACGAGGCTCTCATCAACAGAAAAAACATTGTGTCCGACAGCTACAACGGAATTTATGACAGATACGTTTACCCTGTTCTGACAGCCGCACACGCACCTATTATCTGGAAATATGACATGAACCCTGAGACAAATCCATACTTCATGGAGAGATTGGGCATAAACGCAGTTCTGAACTCAGGCGCTATTTATCTCAACGGCAAGTATTACCTTGTTGCAAGAGTTGAGGGCAATGACAGAAAGTCATTTTTTGCAGTAGCAGAGAGCGACAGCCCTGTTGACGGCTTCCGTTTCTGGGACTTCCCTGTTCAGCTTCCTGACACTGAACCGGAGGAAACAAACGTATACGATATGAGACTTACTCAGCATGAGGACGGCTGGATATACGGTGTATTCTGCTCAGAGAGCAAAGACAAGACTTCAAACGATCTTTCTGCCGCTACAGCTCAGGCTGGAATCGTAAGGACAAAGGATCTTAAGACATGGGAAAGACTTCCTAATCTCAAGTCCAAGTCACCACAGCAGAGAAACGTTGTGCTTCACCCTGAGTTCGTTGACGGAAAATACGCATTCTACACACGTCCACAGGACGATTTTATCGAAACTGGCTCAGGCGGAGGAGTATGCTTCGGTCTTTGTGAAGACATCACAAACCCTGTTATCTGCACAGATGAAGTTGTTATCTCACCAAGGCAGTATCACACTATCACAGAGGTAAAGAACGGAGCAGGCGCAGTGCCTATCAAGACACCTAAGGGTTGGATACACATTGCACATGGCGTAAGAAACACAGCCGCAGGTCTTAGATATGTAATTTATGTATTCGCAACTGACCTTAAAGACCCTTCCAAGCTCATCGCTTCGCCGTCAGGACTCTTCATTGCACCGCACGGCAGTGAAAGGGTGGGCGACGTATCAAACGTTGCGTTCACAAACGGCGCGATCGTTCGTGAAAACGGTGACGTGTACATTTACTACGCTTCATCAGACACAAGGCTTCACGTTGCGGCAACAACGATCGACAAGCTTATGGATTACACATTCAACACTCCGTCAGACCCACTGCGTTCTGTTGACTGCGTAAAGCAGAGATGCGAGCTTATCAGAAAAAATCTCGAATATCTTAACAAGTAATATATCAAACAAAAACAGACGGCTTCTGCTGTCTGTTTTTTTGTACACTAAAACTTTCTTCAAGTCTGCGATATCCGTGCATAAATATTGCACTACCCATGTAGGGGACATCGAGGGCGCCGTCCCCTATAATTATGCTATGGTTTGTCTGACGCAAAACTGCTGAGTCCCTTTATCGCAACTTTTTTTATATACCCTCTTGCAATCGTCCACAATCTATGGTATAATTAATTAATAAAAGCACAATATATGCAATATCACGCACAAAATTTTCTCTTAACTAAGGAGTGTTTATAATGAGATGTCCTTTTTGCAACTATGAAGATACAAGAGTAATAGATTCACGTCCAAGCGAGGGAAAAAAGCGTCGCCGCCGTGAGTGTCCGAAATGCGGAAAGCGTTTCACTACTTATGAGGTGGTCGAAAAGCCACAGCTTATGGTATACAAGCGTGACGGCTCGTTTGAGCCTTTTGACAGACAGAAGCTTATAAAAGGCATTCAGAACGCTATCAAAAAGCGTCCTGTTAGTGTTGATGATATGAAAAACCTTGTTGACGATATAGAGAACACCTTTGCAAACAAAATGCAGACTGAAACCACCACCAGTGAGATAGGCGATATGGTGCTTATGGGTCTGAAAAAGCTTGACCACGTTGCATATGTGCGTTTTGCTTCCGTTTACAAGGACTTCTCTGACGTTGATTCGTTCATTCAGATAATCACTGAGCTTTCTGACAAGAAGAAATAAATAAGAGCGTTCCGATAATTTTCGGGACGCTCAGCCTGTCGCAAAACCCCTAGATTCATCTCGAATCAGGGGTTTTGCTTTTATGCAATCAATAAACTAACAATAAATGTAATCAATTTTCGTAAAAAGTGTCAAAACAAAGCGATTTACACTCCGTGGAGAGATTCATATTGTAAAAGATCTAGTTGAATCTGTTCCGAGCAATATAAAACAGCAAGTAAAAAAATGATGCCGCTTCAGAAACAGATACCTCTTCCGGAAGTTTTCCGCAGCGGCAGAACTGATAGAGAAATCCGCCCCAGAATGCGTCGCCGGCTCTGGTTGCATCTAATGCTTTATTTCTGAAACCCTTGACGATCTGACCGCCGTCATATGTCCGTACATAAGCGCCCAATTTGCCCAATGTGATTACATCAATTTTCACTTCCTTACGCAACAAGGCTTCTGCTGCATATTTGCCTCAAAACCAGCTGCTCCCGGTACTGCTGCAAAAACAGATGTACCGATTGCTATGCCGATTTTATTTCCAAGAGGGATAAATGCATACTGAAACCCGTCATTGCGGACACCGGTTTTCCATTCGCCATATTCTACACAATCGGGAATAATGGCATAAATAGCCGTGTTAAAACCTGCAAAGAAGAACCGTGTCAGACCAGAACAGATATAAAACGGAACAGGTGTCTTTACAGGACTGAACAGATACAGCGACAGCATACATACACCTGTTCCAAGCGCCAATATAGAAGCTGATCTGCCTTTGTTTCCAAACCATCTGAAAATAATAGGAAACAGTCCGGCACCAATAATTGACGGAATAATAATTGCCATGGAATAAGTAGTAAACAGGGATTCAGTTCCCTCCACATACTTAAAATAATATAGTGCATCTGCATTTCTTCCATAGAGTGTCACGCCAAACAGGAACTGTCCCAGTAATGCCAGCAGATAGGGCTTATTTTGAAGCACAGTCTGAATTTGCAGCTTTATGGGGATTTTCTTCTTTTCCGGAATGGTTACTGCTTTCTTTGTCTTAGCAAAGCAGAAAATATGACAGGCAGCAAAAATCACACTATAAAGTACAGCTACCAGCAGATAACCACGCTTGTCACTGCCGCCCAGTTTTGAAATCAACGGCAGTGTGATAATATTGATAATACCGATTGCAATCATGGCACTGACGGAACGGAAGGTGTTGATTTTTGCACGTTCTTCAATGTTCTGCGTCATATCACCGCAGAGGGTTCCATAAGGAATAATTATGCAAAGCGACTAAGAGTGATCTTGGTCGCTTTTGCTATGCTGCTCTAAGTCTGTAATCGACAGGAGATAATCCATCAAGCATTTTAGGCGGCTGTCAGTCACGTTTTTTTCGATACGGCTCAACGCACCCAAGATACTGTTGGCGTTCTCCATATCAACATTCACGATCTTACCGTGCAGTGCCATGTACTTAATATATGTAGCAGTTTTCATATGGCACTCGTCGGCTCTTTGTTTTACCTCTTCCCATTCACCAAGCGTGAACGTGAGATGTTTATACTTCCTGTTTTCTACCTTAATATTATCGACCTCCTTGTTGTCTGTGTTACGGATACTCGGTTCTAAAAGGGTCAGGGTTCCATTTTAGCCCAATTCTGCAGGAAAACAGAATTGGAAGAGTTTAGGTGACAGAGCATATGCTCTGTCAATACTTGCGAGAAAAAATGAAATTTGGTCAAAAGAGCCAGCCTGCTCTAACTGAATACACGTTTCACATATATAGGACAGAACTCGGGTGAAATTTGCACTCGTTTACAAAAGATTCAAAAAGAATCTGCAAGCTGCATAATCAGGCATAGGCGATATATTGCCCTGTCCGTTAAAATGACAATGGGCGGCATAGTGATGATCTTACGCCCGTGATCGACACCAAACAGCCGAACCTGATGACAGATGTGCTGACGATAGCCCTCATTTTTAAGTATAGCTGGAAAAATATCGCTGTTCCGTATATTCCAAAATCAGAATTATCTTTGCTTTCAGCTCTGGAAATTTCATATTTAAAATAGAGTTCTAACAGACATTATCTGTCTCATGAAAGCAGAAAGGACTCCATAACCGTTTGGTTACTGAGTCCTTATTCTTCTTATTGTATTTTTCATAAAGCAGTCTGTTGCCGAGAAGGAAATGACGGAGATGATTTTAGAAAGAGGATATTAGCACGCATAGTTAAAGTGACTTTTTATAATCATTACCACCACAAAAGTGGTGGTTTGCTCTGCTCCAAAAAGGAACTGTTACTGGCTTTGCCCCTCAAGAGACTCCGAGGGTTCAGCACCGCATTACATTCACTGGCAGCCCTTATATGTTAGGTGCTTATTTTCATTTGTTTATAACCTCCGTGTATTTTAATTTAGTAATGCAGTCGCCAAATTAC
>ENA-OZUK01000666-OZUK01000666.1-human-gut-metagenome-genome-assembly--contig:-NODE-666-length-8633-cov-3.885871_pt1 | contig 8633 bp, 8 predicted proteins | sample MGYA00243432_ERZ654019 | MGnify/ENA primary metagenome ERZ654019 (study PRJEB26926, sample SAMN06164760) | human gut metagenome | biome: ENVO:00009003; feature: ENVO:2100002; material: ENVO:00002003... | reverse complement strand
ACCTTATTTCCCGCAAATGGACCGAAGCCGCAGTCTGCAAGAACGTCTGTAGCGTCCTGCACAATAAGGCTGATACGAAGATCCGGCTTATCCGAGCCGTACTTGTCCATAGCCTCAAGGTAAGGTATTCTCTTGAACGGCGGCTTGGAAGCCTCATTGTATATTCCGTATCTTGCAAAGATAGGAGGGAGAACATCCTCAAGAATCTCAAATACATCCTCCTGATTTGCAAATGCCATCTCCATATCAAGCTGATAGAACTCTCCCGGTGAACGGTCAGCTCTTGCATCCTCGTCTCTGAAGCATGGTGCTATCTGGAAATATCTGTCAAAGCCCGATGCCATAAGAAGCTGCTTGAACTGCTGCGGTGCCTGTGGAAGTGCGTAGAACTTGCCCGGATGATTTCTTGCCGGTACAAGGTAGTCTCTTGCACCCTCAGGTGATGAACATGTAAGTATAGGAGTTGTAATCTCCATGAAATCATGACCTATCATGGCAGCACGAAGGTCTGCAACAATCCTGCTTCTCAATATGATTCTTGACTTGACATCCGGATTACGAAGGTCAAGGTATCTGTACTTAAGTCTTACGTTCTCATCCGCATCCTTCGAATGATTGATCTGGAACGGAAGCTCGTTGTACTGACACTTTCCGAGAACCGTAATCTTAGAAGGAACAACCTCGATGTCTCCCGTAGGAATCTTGCTGTTCTTAGAGCTTCTCTCTCTGACTGTTCCCACTATCTCTATAGTTGATTCGTAGTTAATTCCGGATAACTGCTCCATCTGTTCTTCTGTCTCAGCGACAATCTGTGTCGTGCCGTAAAAATCTCTTAAAATAAGGAAGCCAAGGTTCTTGCTCACCTGACGGAGATTCTCGTACCAGCCGACAAGCTTAACCTCTTCGCCGACATTCTCTAGTCTTAACTGACCACAATTATGTGTACGTCCCTGCATGTTTTTTTCCTCTTTGCTATAATTTTCATGACAAAACCATTTCATACGCAAAAGCCTTGTCCGCAGGTGTTTTCGCGATGCATGATTTTGTCTGGTATCTTTCGCTATTATAGCATTACCGTGAAACGCCGTCAACCACAATGCTTTCACTATCTGAGTTGTTTGAGGGTTCCAAATTGGAATCTGCTTTTTCGGCATATTCCTGTTCCAATTCATCCGCCAGATATACGTCACTCATGCAGTGCATATCGGACACACCGTCACAAACCAGCTTATACACCTCGGAGTGATAAAAAAAACCCAATGCTTCATCCAACGAAATTCCCTGCCGCTTTGCAAAGCACTCAATGACACGGCTGTATTTTTTCTGAAGCAAAATCGGATTTGCCATCATAGCGCCTCACTCCCTTCAAAATGTAATAACGACAATGCCTTCTCTGTACGGAAACAAATTTGCAGGTTCGGCTTTTCATAACGCAGACGGTTAATGGCTTCTGTCTTGTCAATCAATCCGTCAAAAAACAATTCCACGATATTAAATACTTTATCATTGGCAACACCACCCACAACAAGGTCATAATCAGTCGAATCCTTCCCAGTGCGACAGTCCAAAATAAAATCCAGCCATTCCTCGGAATATGAGTCAAATTTGAGAGTTTTCAACTCAGTTTCCCTGATCTCATCATACATATATTTGGAAATTATTCCGTCTTTGCCTCTGCGCTTAAACTTACCACACCACTTTGCAGCCTGCTCATACAGAGGCGTAACATAAAAACCACGTCCAAAGTCTACATTAGGGCGTGAATGAACCAAATCCGGCTTTGCAATCTCCAAAAATGAGCCATGATAAAGAATCATACCTCCACACCCCTTTCCCGCATCACGTCAAGGAGGTCGTCTACGATGTATTCCCGGCTTTGTGTATGCAGCACTTCATACTCCGGCACAATGTAACCATTTAAAATGTCGCTTTTTTCAGCAAACGCCTGATAAACACGCTCTGCATCCACCCCCAGCTTTGCCGCAACATTTTCAATGCAAAATACAGCAAATTCCAGCTCACCTGAATTTTTGATTTTTTCATCCGGCATCATACGCAATTCCCCCTTTACTTTATTTTAACCAATGTTACTTTTACTATCATAACACATAAATATGTACTGCACAATCAGGATTGCATTTTGATAGCCCATATAATAATGCTCATGTGCTATAAAGTAACACACATATTTACAGACAGCAGCCCTCTATTCTGAAATTTTGTTGCATTAGTGTAGTTTTTGAGCGAATGTTATTTGCGGTTGACAGATTTCCAACCATTATTGGTAGAATGACCGGCTATGATTTTGCTATAATCAAGACACGATAAAAAACAAAGGAGCTTTAAAGTATGAATTTTAATGAAAAACTGATTTCTTTGAGAAAATCCAAAGGGCTGTCACAAGAAGAACTGGGGGCAGAATTGAATGTGTCAAGACAAACAGTTTCAAAATGGGAAAGCTGCCAGTCTTATCCCGATTTTCAACGGCTGGTATTGTTGAGTGATTTCTTCGGCTTGACGTTAGATGAACTTGTTAAGGACATTGATGTGCAGGAAGTACGGGAAAAAAACTTAAATAGTGAGCGGCTAAATTCCATATACAGTGATGTGGAAAACGCCAAGAAAATCATTAAACGGGGAATTATCATCGGAGGCAGCATTGCCGCTGTTCTCCTGATTGTTGTGATTGTTTTGATTTTTAGCTTTGTATATTGATAGCTATATTTTAAGAAAGGATATGTGGTATGGGCAAAGAATGTTTGTTACAAGTGCAAAATGTAACGAAAAGATATGGAGATAAAATCGCTTTGAATGATTTTTCCATGGATATTTGTCCGGGCGAAATCGTTGCATTGATTGGAGAGAATGGTGCTGGAAAAACAACACTATTGAATATTATTTGCGGATATATTAAACCCAGTGCCGGACAGGTACAATATAAAGGGGAAAACATCATCGAAAAACCGTTGGCAATACGAGAATTTGGTATTTTGATTGAGCCGCAATTACTTGTATGTGTAGGCACCTATATGATTCTCTATATCATAATGAATTTGATGTCTTATATGGATGGGATAAAGTATCTATCAACATTACACTATATTGTTGCAGTTTCCTCAAATACCCTACAGTTCACATTCTCCACAATGATTTTTTTCCTTTATACTATTTGTATGGGAATTTTATTTACCCACATTGGTATTCGTAGGATTGAAAAAATGGATTTATAAAAACTGCACCGAAACATGAAGGTGTCAGAAGGCGACCGTCCTTATCTCACCCCGATGAAGGAAAAGCTTGCGGAGTATCCGGCTGACTGACTGTGGTTGTGGGCGGCATAACGGCACTTATCGGGGTTATCGTATAATACAGTTCAACGCAATAATGGTATGGCAATCCTGCGATTTAACGACAGTTTTAGCAGGATGTCATATCATTATTCGTTGAACATCCGGGAACATATCACGTCCGGGAATACATCATATCACATCCCAGTGTCACTCGCAGATTGCTCTATCGCACCACCCCGTCCTTTATCACCAGCACCCTGTCCGCAAAATCCGCCATCTGCCTGTCATGTGTCACCATCACGATGGTCTGCCCGAACATATCGGACGCATTGCGAAGAAGCGCTGCGACCTCGGATGAGGTCTCGGCATCGAGATTTCCTGTCGGTTCATCGGCAAGAATCACGGCAGGCTTGTTGACAAGCGCTCTCGCAAGCGACACTCTCTGCTTCTCACCGCCGGACATCTCGAACGGAAACTTGTCCCTGCAATGTTCAATGCCAAGCTTTTCCATAATCTCAATCACTTCTTCCCTGTCCTCGCGCCTTTTGTCGAGATGCACCGGAAAAACTATATTCTCGTATGCCGTGTACTCCGGGAAAAGGTTGTAGTCCTGATATACAAAGCCTATATTTCTTCTCCTGAACTCGGAAAGCTGCTTATCCGAAAGCTTCATGCCTCCGCCGTATATGTCCGCTCCGCCAATCTTTACCGTGCCCTCATCCGGAACATCGAGCGTTCCAAGTATCCTTAAGAGTGTCGATTTTCCCGAACCGCTCTTTCCGATTATCGCTGCAAATTCGCCTCTCTCAAACGCAACACTGCAATTTCTAAGTGCCATGACCGGGACTCTGCCCTCATAAGTCCTTGACACATTCACCGCCTCTAAAACAATATCATTTCCCATATTAATACCGGTCCTTTCCCAAAGTCATATTTATACCCCTGCATACTGCAAGCATTGCTTGCAGTACTGCCACCAATAAGTAATTTGAAAGTTTTTCTTTCAAACTTTCATTCCCGAATGCCTCGCATTTTACAGCCTTCCGGCTCTGAGCTCTCTTACCATCATCATCGTGCCCGCGATTACAAATACAATGATAATCACCGAAACAATCACAAAATTCCATTCATATGGAAGGTCTAAGAGCTGTATCGGAACCAGCCTCATTCCCTCCCCCACCGTCGAGAATGAGAATATCCTGCCAAGCCTGTGCGATGTCAGCCATCCGCCCGTTATCGCAGACTTTTTTATCTGATTTACATAGACAAAGCCGTATATCGCCACAAAAACAGGAATCGAAGCAAGCAGCGACAAGCCGTCCTTTGCCGCATCGCACGCCGACTGTTTTATGAGGAAGCCGTCATCAACACCCTCCTGCTTGTATTTTGCCCTCGTCTCGCGGAGCCCTGCAATATTATCCTTCAGGATTGCTATTCTTATGACCGCAAACATGAAAAACAGCGCCGCCACAAAGCATCCATACATAAAGAACTCGTGCATTATGGATTTGTATTGATTTTTCAATTCGCCATATCTTGAAGTGTAGCTTCCGCCATTTCTCACGGCGATTATGGACAACTGCTGCGCGGTAAATTCGGCATCCCTGTAATTGTCAAATATAAATTCCGCCTGCGTATACTTAAATTCCTTGCCGTCGGCAGCCGCAATCCGCTCTCCGAGCGCTTCTGAGCCGTATATTGTGTAATATTTTCCGCCATAAGGCACGCCGTCCAACACGTTTGCCGGGGTTCCGACAGCCGCAGCCTCGACATCTATATTCCCTGACGCTGTCGGGATATGTATTACCGTCCCTGCCGTGAGCGATGAGTCCGTCTCCTCCGTGTTAAACAGCACCAGAACCTGCTCCCCACTCTCGAACCTTTTACGGTCTGCACCATCCCACCTGATATTATTTGGAAACGCCTCCCAGATGTCATCATAATTGCTGCAATAAATTTCCGTAAAAAGCTCCCCGTACTTGTCATCGTACTGCCAATAGCCGCCATTCATTCCGTAAACCTTGGTTACCTCATCAACAGCCTCCCTATAATACTCCGACTGCTCCATGCCGTTCCATGCAAGCTTATGCGTTGACACCCTCGCATTATAGTTCAGCACGCGGATTCCCTCGACAAGCTCCATGCTCTTGAGCGCCGTTTTTGAAAAACCGCCATCCGTGTCATAGAACGAGGCGTTGGTCGATGTCACCATCCCCGTCTCCTTATCCTCATAGTCAATCTGATAGTCAAAGCCCGACGGCATATCAATTGTGAAATCATTCACAGAACTTTTAAAGCTTTTATAATAGGATATATCCTTGTAAATTTTGGTGAAGCTGTACAGCACCACACTGCACACCGCAATTCCTATCACCCTCAAAAGAATCGTTCTTACCGGGTGGAGTGCGTTCTGCCGCTTTGCCGCATAAGCAGGCGTTATCATTCTTCCGTTCCTGCCGCCGTGTATCTTCTTTCTCAGGCGGTTTGCCCTGCGCGCACTTATTTTTCCCTCTCCCTGCACCATGCGCCTGCTCATAAGCGTGGTCTGTGAAGCCAAAACAGCCACAAGCATCGTGAGAAGAACAACTCCTGCAATCCGCAGCAGCAATCCCACATCAAAGTTGAAAAAGTATTCTATATCTGCCGCCCTGCTCACGAAAATCACCACCACGGCACATATCAGGTACGCCCCAAGTATACCCGCCGCTACCGCCGGGAGCATGGTAAACACACTCTCCTGAATCGAGAACGCCCTTATCTGCCCCTTTGATGCGCCTATGCACCTCATAAGATAATACGCACTCTTTCTCCGCCTGTTTTCCTGAATGATTATGTATACCATCGCACAGCAGCCAATCACCATGACGGATATTAAAACCCACACATTCGTAACCTCGCTGTCCCACAGCACCGCGTCATAGACCTTGGAATTGTAGAACATAGCGGCATCCCCCTCCGCAAGCGTCCTTGCAAATTCAGGATTCACATCCGCATACTCGTCTTTGAGACTGTAAAATCCAAAGTGAATCTTCTGTGCGTCGAGCGCGGCAAAATCCTCCGCTGACACAATCATGCCCGGCATTCCCGAGCCCGTAGACCACAGGTCAAGATAATTGTAGAGGATGCCCGTGACCACATACTGCTTTGTGTGATACTCCTGATTCATGTTTTTTTCGCGTAGCTCACTGTAATCGTAATACTTTCCGTAGCATACCTCTATCTGCTGCCCGAGCTCATACGAAAGCCCAAGCCTTTCAAGCGCCCCGAGCGTTAGCGCTATCTCGCCCTCGCCCTCAGGCATCCGCCCGTCAAATATCCTCACACGTCCGATGTCGGACATATTGTCGGGAAGTGTACCGATATACATCCCCGTATCATTTGAAAACGCATCCCCGCCGTCATTTAAGTAAACGTGCACGCCTCCGAGCACTTCACCCGTCTTTTTTACATACGGATGCAATGCCTCAGGCGTAGTAACAAATCCCGGCTGCTCGAGTATCCAGCCCCCGCACAGCCTTATATTCCTCTGATTTTCATACTCCTCCATCTGGCTCTGATACAGCAAAAAGGCGGCAAGAAAAAAGCTCACAAGAAATACAATAAGTGATACCCTCACAAGCTCTTTTCTCCTCCGCCGTCTGCTGACACTGATTAAGTCCATATCCCATGCTCCTCTCTCATTATGCAAAATAGCTTTCCTGTCTTTATATTCAGAGCATACACCACATTTCTTACAGGACTCTTACAGCTTCACCGATTTTTATTTTTTCCTTCACACTATATATAGGAAGCATAATCCTTATCACACAGCCCGTGTCACCATCGGCACTGTGCACCACAATATCGCCCCCGTGCGCTTTTACAACCATATATGCGAGATTTAAGCCTATGCCCGTGCTGTCCTCCCTTGAGTTCTCACCCACATAGTAGCGCTCAAACAGCTTTGACATTTCTTCCTTCTTCACCCCCGGACCTTCGTCCGTTATCCCGAGACTCACCATGTCACTTTGGCATGCTCCCCGCAAAACCACCCTGCCGTACTCAAGTCCGTTGGACACGATATTGTTCACAGCCTGATAAAGCCACTCCTCATCCGCATCTATCATGCATGACGGCATATTTTCAACGATAAGGCCGTCATTTTCAAGCTCAAGCCGCTTCACCAGCGACACCACATCCATCCTCCGCTTGTTAAAATGAAGCTTTCCAACACGAAGCCTGGCGGAATTTAACAGCATCATCAAGAGCTCCTTCATGTGCTCTATGTTGTCAATGCACTTCTCCCTAAGTCTCTCATCATGCTCTCTATCCCCGCCATCCATCAGCTCGAGATTTACCATCACCGCCGCAAGCGGGGTTTTAAGTTGGTGCGTCACATTTTCCATAAACACCTGAATATCCTGCTGCCTGTCCTCATAGTACTTTTCCTTTGCGCGTGCATCCTCCGTAAGCCTGTTTATAGTGTGCTCACTTTCCATGTCAGCCATCCCCTGATGCCTTCCCCTAATCACCACAAGACACACGATTCCGCATAGAATAACTGCTGCCGCGCATCCGAGCACAGCAACCGCCCCATATACATTCAATCTGTTCCACAGACGGAAGGCTTCTCCTGTGTAGCCAAGACTTTTTGCAGCCTCCACGCCCGCTGCCTTCTCATCACGTCCCGTGAACATACCTCTAAGCAGCTCATTTGCCGTATTTTCGTCGTATTCATACACAATTCCGACCATGTTCTGAATCTGCCCTGTATAGAACTTTAACATAAAAAGCATGCCGCCAAGAGCCAGTGCTCCAATGCAGCATGCAAGTCCTATTACCGCAATATCAAAATGCCTGTATCTTCCGCTCATCATCCGTCCTCCCGCTCATTCCATCTGTACCCGATTCCTCTTACCGTGTCTATGTACTCCGCACCATCTATCCTGCCAAGCTTTTTTCGCAGGCGGCTTATCTCCACCGACAATGTATTGTCATCCACGAATTCGCCGTCAATATCCCACATAAGCTCAAGAAGTCTCTGACGCGGTATAAGAATACCCGGATTTTCCGTAAAAAAACCGATAAGCTTAAGCTCGTTCCTTCTAAGCTCCAGCTCCTGTCCACACTTAAACACTCTTCCCGCCGCCTTATCGTACACCAAATCACCGGCTCTGTATGTCTCACTGCTCTTATGGTATCTGTTAAGATGCGCTCCGACTCTCGCCATAAGCTCTCTCTTCCTGAACGGCTTCCCAAGGTAATCATTTCCGCCCATCTCAAGCCCTTTTACAACGCTGTCCTCATCATCAAGTGCCGTCAAAAAGATAATCGGCACATTGCTTCCAAGCTCATCCCTTATAT
>ENA-OZUK01000607-OZUK01000607.1-human-gut-metagenome-genome-assembly--contig:-NODE-607-length-8974-cov-5.023545_pt1 | contig 8974 bp, 5 predicted proteins | sample MGYA00243432_ERZ654019 | MGnify/ENA primary metagenome ERZ654019 (study PRJEB26926, sample SAMN06164760) | human gut metagenome | biome: ENVO:00009003; feature: ENVO:2100002; material: ENVO:00002003... | reverse complement strand
TACGAGATTCCTCTACGTCTCGTGGGCTCGGAGATGTGTATAAGAGACAGGGAACGATCTGCTATGGAAATTCAATCTGAAATATATGGATGCTCCACGTGCCAACTATGTCGACTTCGGAGGCAGCACCATCAGCGAAGTAACCGCCAACGATGGTTTTACGCTATCAAACGGTGATCCGTATGAGGGACTGGCAGAAGGTCGCCGCACCTGGTTGCACGTAGGCAAAGTGAAAAACTTCCTAATCACTTCCGAGCTAAACAAGACCTTTGGCAACCATGATCTGCGTCTGGGAGTGAACGAATGGTATTACCATCTTGATTATTATTCCTCTTCTCTGCAATGGATGGCCACCGTACAGAACTATCCACAGTTGCTGACTTCCACAACTACAAGTTCCCTGGACCCTACTCTGACCGGTCAGCGCGTACAGACATACGGGTACAACGAACTTAGTCCCGAATATACAAAGGGATATGAGAACAAACTCGCCCTTTACTTTACAGACAACTGGCAAGTAACTCCCCAATTCAATATCTATTATGGCGGACGCCTGGAATATTACCGGATGAGTGCCGATCAAATATCCGCTTCCCGTTTCCCGGGTTTCCGCATCGGCGACTTTACCACTTATAGCAAAGAGGAAGAAACAGGAAATATCATTGCCACACAACGCAGCATTCATCCCGCCAAAGTGGTAAAGGATAAACTGAACTATGCCGCCACGCTCCGCGCCACTTACAACGTAACCGGGCAATTCGGCCTGACTGCCGACGGAACAGTAGCCACCCGCTTCCCACGTATCAATGAATATGCCGGAACAGGACCTACCGAAGAGCAATATAAGCGTGTGACTATCCCTTTGCTGCGTGGCGGATTGTTTTATCAGAATGACTGGATAAACCTGACTTCGATGATTACTTATATTTCCAAGTCGAATAATATAGACCAGCAGAATGTAACCAAACCGGGAACAACGCAGTCCAAGACGACCTTGCTAATTTACGATATCAAGACATTGGGTTGGACCACTTCCGCTGAAATCAATCCTTTCAAAGGTTTCCATCTGCATGCCCTGTTTACTTATCAGAAACCGACTTATAACAATTACTTTATCAAATCTCCGTTTGAAGGAGTGCCTGACTTGAATGCTAATGGCAACATCGTGAAAGAAATTCCGCAGATACTGGCTGAAATAGATCCCAGTTATAATATAACTCCCGATCTGCGCTTGTGGCTCAGTTTCCGTTATTTCGGGAAGACGTATGCCAATCTGACTAATGCCCTCTATTTCAACGGTCGTTGGGAAACCTTCGGTGGTGTGAACTGGAAAGTGAATAAGTACCTCTCATTGGGAGCAACGGTAGTAAACTTCCTGAACCAAAAGGGTGCAAGCGGAACTATCAGCGGCGCCGAACTACTGGGCAAGGAAGAAGCAGGTAAATTCAAAGATCATTATATGAGTGGTAATTACTTGCGTCCATTTACACTGGAATTCAGTGCAAGCCTTTCATTCTAAATTAATTTAATATATTTTTGTAACTAAATTCATTGTACACCATGAAAAATTTACTTGTAACTCTCTTTGCATGTGCTACATTGTCGTATGCCAATGCAGCGGAAAACAAAACGATCCGTATTTCTACGGATAACACCGACCTGGTGCTTCAGGTAGGCGACAACGGCCGTCTGTATCAAACTTACTTAGGTGAAAAACTGCTGCATGAGCAGGATTTGAATAACTTTCAGTGGAATATCCATGCCGGTGCCGACGGTAGTGTAAGTAAACGCGGTTGGGAAGTGTATGGTGGTTCGGGTAATGAAGATTACTTTGAACCGGCTATCGCTATCACTCACAATGATGGTAATCCGTCCACTATGTTGTATTATGTTTCTTCCTCCTCCAAGGCGGTTGAGGGTGGTACGGAAACTGTGGTTAATCTCCGTGACGATCAGTATCCGGTAGACGTCACTCTGCACTATGTGGCTTATCCGAAAGAAAATGTTATCAAGACTTGGAGTGAAATCAAGCATCAGGAAAAGAAACCTGTCCTGCTTTCTACATACGCCTCTGCCATGCTTTATTTCAATAATTCCGCTTATTACCTGACTGAGTTCAGTAGTGACTGGGCAAAGGAAGCGCAAATGAGCAGCCAGCAATTGCAATTTGGCAAGAAAGTAATTGATACGAAGTTGGGAAGTCGTGCTGCCATGCATACGCATCCTTTCTTTGAAGTAGGGTTGGATCAGCCGGTCAGCGAACATCAGGGAAATGTATTGATGGGTACGTTGGGATGGACCGGTAATTTCCGCTTCACGTTTGAAGTGGACAATGTTGGGAATCTTCGTGTGATTCCCGGTATCAATCCTTACGCTTCGAATTATGAACTGAAACCGAATGAAGTGTTTACCACTCCCGAATTCATATTTACTTTAAGTAATGACGGTGCCGGGAAAGGAAGCCGTAACCTTCATGAGTGGGCACGCAACTACAGCTTGAAAGATGGTAAAGGGAGTCGTCTGACTCTCCTGAATAACTGGGAAAATACAGGCTTTAACTTTAACCAGGAGATACTGGCCGAGTTAATGAAGGAAGCCAAGCATCTGGGTGTAGATATGTTCTTGTTGGACGATGGTTGGTTTGCGAACAAATATCCCCGTAAGAATGATCATGCGGGTTTGGGAGACTGGGATGTGAATCACGATAAATTGCCCGGTGGCATTCCGGCGCTGGTGAAAGCTGCCAAGGATGCAGATGTGAAGTTCGGTATCTGGATTGAACCCGAAATGGTGAATCCCAAGAGTGAACTCTTCGAGAAACATCCGGACTGGGCGATCACACTGCCTAATCGTGAAACGTATTATTACCGTAACCAATTGGTACTTGACCTTAGCAATCCGAAGGTGCAGGATTATGTATATGGTGTTGTAGAGAATATAATGAAGGAGAATCCCGAAGTTGCTTTCTTCAAATGGGATTGCAACAGTCCTATCACCAATATCTATTCTCCGTATCTGAAGAACAAACAGGGACAGTTGTATATTGATCATGTCCGTGGCATCTATAATGTTCTGAAGCGTGTGAAAGCGAATTATCCTGATGTCCCGATGATGCTTTGTTCCGGTGGTGGTGCCCGTTGCGACTACGAAGCGCTTAAATATTTCACAGAGTTCTGGTGCAGCGACAATACGGATCCTGTAGAACGTATTTATATCCAGTGGGGCTTTTCCCAGTTCTTCCCTGCGAAAGCTATGGATGCCCATGTGACCAGTTGGAATAAAGCGACTTCTGTAAAATTCCGTACGGATGTAGCTTCTATGTGTAAGCTTGGTTTTGATATAGGTCTGAAAGAACTCACGGCTGATGAATTGACTTACTGCCAGACGGCTGTTGCCAACTGGAAGCGTCTGCAAAGTGCCATTATGGATGGTGATCAATATCGTTTGGTGTCTCCGTATGAGGGCAATCACATGGCACTGAATTATGTAAGCAAGGATGCAAACAAAGCTGTATTGTTTGCTTATGATATCCATCCGCGTTTCCAGGAGAAACTGATGACAGTCAAACTTCAGGGATTAAACCCGAACAAGCAATATAAAGTGGAAGAAATCAATTTGATGCCCTCTACTGAATCTAAATTAGAATCTAGCGGGAAAGTTTATTCCGGTGATTATCTGATGAAAGTTGGTTTGAATGTATTTGGTTTTACAGCGACTCAGAGCCATGTTATTGAGCTTACAGCTCAATAATAGCCTTATCTGGTTTGTCTGTCCTTCTTTCCGGCAATAGTAGTCTCCCTATTCTGTCCGAGTTAAAAATCGGTGGAATAGGGAGTTTTTTTAAGAAACAGATAACGATACCTATGATAATATTTTTATATTTGCGTTACTAATAACGGAAAAGATGAGAAGATATACTATCCAATTATTACTTGTTTCACTTTCCTGGTTTTGGTTGACCACTTCGTGTACCCATCGCGAAGCACGTTTCCGTATTGGAGTTTCCCAGTGCAGCGATGATGAATGGCGACATCAGATGAACAATGAAATGTTGCGCGAGGCACTTTTCTATGACGGAGTAGAAATTGATATTCGTACGGTAAAAGATGATAATGCAGAACAGATAAAAGATATCCGTAATTTCATCAAAGAAGGAGTGGACTTGCTTGTAGTTGCACCCAATGAAGCTGCACCTATCACTCCGGTAGTGGAGGAAGCCTTCGACAGGGGAATTCCCGTCATTGTTTTCGACCGTAAGATACTTTCTGATAAATATACCGCTTATATAGGTGCTGACAACTATGAGTTAGGAAAAGCAATAGGTAACTATGTTGCTAATATGCTTCATGGACAAGGCAATGTTGTGGAGATAGCCGGTTTGACAGGTTCTACACCGGCCATGGACCGTCATCAGGGATTTGTTGCCGCCATATCTCCTTATCCCGGCATTCAGCTTCTGGCACGTGAAGATGCCGGCTGGCTACGCTCTGAGGCAGGAGAGAAGATGGATACTCTTTTGGCGCGCTTTTCTGAAATAGATGTAGTGTATGCACAGAACGACCGAATGGCGGCAGGAGCTTATGATGTTGCTGAGCGGCAGGGTAGGGCAGAAGAAATGCGCTTTATCGGTACGGATGCTTTGCCCGGTGAAGGGTATGGCGTAGAACAAGTGCTGAATGGTCAACTGGATGCCACGTTTATTTATCCTACCGGTGGTGACCGTGTGATACAGATGGCGATGGATATCCTGAATAAGCGGGACTTTCCTCGTGAAACCATATTGAGTACTTCTGTTGTAGATGCTACCAATGCGCAGATTATGCAAATGCAGACTTCGCATATTGCTACCCTTGATGAAAAAATAGAAACGATGAATGGAAAGATGAGTCAGTTCCTTGATCGTTACGCTACGCAGCAAGTCATATTATATGGCAGCTTATTGGTGCTTTTATTGGTAATCGGTTTACTGGTTGCTGTTTATCTTTCTTTGCGTACCAAAAACCGCCTGAATCGTGAACTGTCCCGGCAGAAGGAGAAGTTGGAAGAACAGAAGCAACAGTTGACACAGCAGAAGGAGCTGCTCATTCAGCAGAAAGAACAGTTGGAACAGCTTTCCCGCGAACTGGAAGAGGCCACCCATGCCAAACTGGTATTCTTTACGAATGTTTCTCACGACTTCCGTACTCCGTTGACATTGATAGCAGATCCTATCAACCAGCTTCTTGCCGATAAGTCTCTTGGAGAGCATCCGCATCAACTACTGGAACTGATGAAGAAGAACGCTAACATCCTTCTTCGTCTTGTTAATCAAATTCTTGATTTCCGTAAGGTAGAGAACGGGCGGATGGAACTTCATTTGGAACCATTCGATCTTTTAAGTAGTTTCCGCGGCTGGAATGATTCTTTCCGTATGGCGTTGCTGAAAAAGCATATTTCCTTCTCTTTTGAAGCTACACCTGACACAGATTTCCGTATGATGGCAGATAGTGAGAAGATGGAACGTATCTATTTCAATTTGCTATCCAATGCTGTGAAATATACACCCGAGAATGGTAAAATAGTGGTTAAGCTGGAGGCGGAAACGACTAATTACCGTTTCTCTGTATTTAACTCAGGTAGCCATATTTCCCCAAAAGAGGTGGATGCTATCTTTGAACGCTTCTACCAGATAGACGGACATCAGGCCGGTACAGGTATCGGATTAGCGCTTGTCCGTGCCTTCGTAGAGATGCATGGCGGACAGATCACTGCCCATAGCAATGAAAAAGGAGCGACTTTTACCGTTCTTTTTCCGGCGCAGAGTGTTTCTCTGTATCATCCTACGGTTGTTACTCTTCCCACTGAGGAAGCGGAAGTCTCTGCTACATTGATAGAAACAGATTTGCCCTTGGATGAGGAAGACACGAAAACTGCAGATCGCCCGACAGTGCTGGTTATTGACGATAATGCCGATATTCGCAATTACGTAAAAACACTACTTGCTGAAGAATATCATGTGCTGGATGCACCGGAAGCTGCTACAGGGATTCGTCTCGCAATGAAATATGTTCCCGATGTGATTGTTTCCGACGTCATGATGCCTGGTATGGACGGGATAGAGTGTTGCCGGAGGTTGAAAACCGAATTGCAGACTTGCCACATTCCCGTGATTCTTCTTACAGCATGTTCACTTGATGAACAACGCATTCAGGGGTATAATGGTGGTGCTGACTCTTATATATCCAAGCCTTTCAATTCTCAGTTGTTACTGTCCCGTATCCGGAATCTGATAGATTCCCGTCGACAGCTTCGTCAGTTCTTCGGTGATAATCAGACATTGGCGAAAGAGAATATCTGTGATATTGATAAAGATTTTGTCTCTCGTTTTAAATCTCTGGTAGAGGAGAAAATGAGAGATCCGGAACTGAATGTGGAAGACTTAGGCAAAGATATGGGACTGAGCCGTGTGCAACTCTACCGTAAACTGAAATCACTTACTAACTATGCTCCCAATGAATTGCTCCGCCAGGCACGCCTTAAAAAAGCAATTTCCCTGTTGGCTTCTTCAGAAATGACGGTTGCGGAAATTGCTTATGAAGTCGGTTTCTCGTCTCCGTCTTATTTCACGAAGTGTTATAAGGAACAATTCGGTGAAAGTCCGACGGATTTCTTAAAACGGAAGAATTTATAGCGTTGCAGGGGGAAGAAACGATAATTATTGGCTATTTTTGCAGTCTGAAAAATGGAACTGAATATTTTATGAAATACGATCTTTGTTGTATCGGATATATTACTTTGGATAAAGTAGTTACTCCGCAGAAAACTGTGCACATGCCCGGAGGAACCTCTTTCTATTTTGCGCATGCCATCAAACACCTGAGTACGGAAGGATTCCAACTTATCACCGCCTTGGCTGATAGCGAGATGCCGGTGGTGGATGATTTGAGGACAGACGGTATTGAAGTGAAAGTACTCCCCAGCATCCATTCCATCTGCTTTGAGAATATTTATGGCGAGGATACCAATGAAAGAAAGCAGCGGGTTACTGCTAAGGCTGATCCTTTTACGATTGAAGGTTTGCAGGATGTAAATGCCCGGATTTTTCATTTGGGTAGTTTACTGGCGGATGATTTTTCACTGGATGTTATCAAATATCTTGCCGGGAAAGGATTACTTTCTCTTGATGTACAGGGTTATTTGCGTGAAGTGCAGAACGAAGAAGTATTGGCGGTGGACTGGGCTGAAAAAGAAGAAGCCTTGAAATATATCCATATCTTGAAAGCTAATGAACACGAAATGGAGGTACTTACGCAATGTTCAGATCCTTATGATGCTGCTGTTAAATTGGCGGACTGGGGAGTGAAGGAAGTCTTGCTGACTTTGGGAGACAAAGGCTCACTTATTTATGTTGATGAACGATTCTATGAAATTCCGGCATATCCGGTAGAGAATGTTGCCGATGCTACCGGTTGTGGGGATACGTATATGGCGGGCTATCTGTATATGCGTAAAAGAGGAGCATCTTATCAGGAAGCCGGTTGTTTTGCCGCTGCCATGTGTTCCGTCAAACTACAGAGCTACGGTCCGTTCGGTGGAACGGAGGAAGACGTACATAGCTTAATAAAAAAAGAAAATGCCGTAATTTAAGTACGGCATTTTCTTTTTTTATACAGATAGATCTGTTTATTTCAACATTGAAGGTAAATTGTCTCTTCCCCAGAAATAATAAAAGATCAGTCCGATCCAACTGGTGAGCAATACAAGAATAGCGACCAATAGTTTCTTGACGCCATCTACCTTCCATTGCATAATTTCCAATACGGCTTTGATAGCAAGTATCAGGCCTATAATCCAAATAATAAATCCAATCATAATGTTCGTTGCTTTTGTTTGAAAACAAATAAAGGCTGCATCCGGTTCACGGTGCAGCCTTCATTTTTCAGAGTTTATTATTTACTATTTTAATAATCGAAATTATTCGGCATCAGCACCCCAGTTTCCTTTAGACAGACGCTTGTAGCTGTTATAACGCCACTTGGCATTGTCTTCGGCAGCTTGGAACAGTTCAGCAGCTTCTGAAGGATATTGTTTCATTACAGAAGAGTAACGAACCTCGCTCTTCAGGAAGTCCTGGAATCCAGCCCAATCCGGTTCTTTGCTATCCAACTGGAACGGATTCTTGCCTTCAGCTTCCAAAGCCGGGTTGTAACGCCACAAGTGCCAGTAACCGCACTTAACAGCCTTTTCTTCCTCAGCTTGGCTCTTGCCCATACCCAGCTTCAGACCGTGGTTGATACACGGAGCGTAAGCGATGATGAGTGACGGTCCGGGATAAGCTTCAGCTTCACGGATTGCTTTCAGAGTCTGAGCCTGGTCAGCACCCATAGCGATCTGAGCTACGTAAACGTAACCGTAAGTAGTAGCCATCAAACCAAGGTCTTTCTTACGTACACGCTTACCGGCAGCGGCAAACTTAGCGATAGCACCCACCGGAGTAGCCTTAGAAGACTGACCACCTGTGTTAGAGTAAACCTCAGTATCCAAAACCAGGATGTTAACGTCCTTACCGCTGGCGATTACATGGTCGAGACCACCGTAACCGATATCGTAAGAAGCACCGTCACCACCGATGATCCACTGGCTGCGTTTTACTAAATATTGAGTCAAGCCTTTCAGTTCCTTGCTAACCGGGCAGCCGGCAGCGATGCCTTGCTCGATGATAGCCTCGATCTGAGGTGCAAGTTCTTTAGTCTTGTCTGCGTCGTACATGTTTTCAATCCATGCTTTCAATACTTCCTTAGCCTCAGCAGGAGCATTGTCACCTTCCAGAATCTGGTTGAACAGTTTCACGATACGGTCACGCATCTTTTCATTAGCGAGTTCCATACCCAAACCGAATTCGCAGAAGTCTTCGAACAAAGAGTTTGCCCAAGCAGGACCTTGACCCTTTTCGTTCTTAGTATAAGGAGTAGAAGGTACTGAACCGGAGTAGATA
>ENA-OZUK01000591-OZUK01000591.1-human-gut-metagenome-genome-assembly--contig:-NODE-591-length-9182-cov-6.693547_pt1 | contig 9182 bp, 4 predicted proteins | sample MGYA00243432_ERZ654019 | MGnify/ENA primary metagenome ERZ654019 (study PRJEB26926, sample SAMN06164760) | human gut metagenome | biome: ENVO:00009003; feature: ENVO:2100002; material: ENVO:00002003... | reverse complement strand
GTGTATAAGAGACAGCTTTAATCTAGTAAGATGATGAAATCAGTATTAGTAAGAAACAATCGGAGAGTCCTTGCCGGCCTGCTCGTTTGCACTGGTTTTATTTGCAATTATCCCTCTTCTGCCTTTGCGGAATCGGATAATTCTTCAGTGCAAATAACGACTCAAAGTACAACACCGCAGAAACGTACTTTGGTAGGAACTGTAGTTGACTCCTCTACCGGAGAGACTTTGATTGGTGTAAATGTGAAAGTGCAAGGTGAAGATGGAGGTACCATTACCGACATTGATGGTAAGTTCCAGATTTCTGTAACCAGCAAAACAGAGCTGATATTCTCTTATATCGGCTACAAAACACAGACACTGATGGTAGGTGACTTGGGTGTAATGACCGTGAAGCTTGCATCGGACAATGAAATGTTGGATGAAGTAGTGATTGTAGGTCAGGGTACACAGAAGAAAGTATCTGTGACAGGTGCCATTGCTACAGTGAAGGGAGCTACATTAAAAGCACCTTCCTCTTCATTGACCAGTTCACTTGCCGGAAAACTTGCCGGTGTGGTATCCATGGTGAACAGTGGTGAACCTGGTTCTACTTCCGAATTTTATATCCGCGGTATCAATACGTTCGGTGGTGTGGCTACTCCGTTGATTTTGTTGGATGGCATCGAAATTTCATCTGCCGACCTGAACCGTATCCCGGCAGAATCCATCGAAAGCTTTTCTTTATTGAAAGACGCTTCGGCAACTGCTATCTACGGTAACCGCGGTGCAAACGGTGTAATGCTGGTAACCACCAAGAAAGGGCAGGAGAATACGAAAGCTACTATCAATGTTTCATTGGAAGCTTCTTACTTCCGTCCGATAAATGTACCGAAATTTGCTGATGGTGCTACCTATATGCGGGCTTACAATGAAGCGGAACAGGCCAGAAGTTTGACCCCGATCACTTCTCCTAAGTATAGTGAAGACCAGATCCTGAATACAGAATTGGGTACTAATCCTTATGTATATCCCGATGTGGACTGGTTTGACCAGATATTCCGTTCGGGCAATTATAACCAACGTGCCAATGTGAATGTATCGGGTGGTGGTTCGCGTGTAACTTACTATATGAGCCTTCAGGCTAACCATGATACAGGTCTCCTCGATGCACCGGACTACTTCTATAATCCCAATATTAACCAGTGGCAATATAATTTTCAGAATAACATCTCCTATAAACTGACCAATACCACTACCATTGATTTGCGCATGATGGCACAGATCGGTAATATGCAAGGTCCTAACTATAATATAGGCAATGACTTGTACAAGAGGGTTATGCGTACCAATCCGGTGGAATTCCCCGCTTATTTTCCACAGCAGGATGGGGACGACGGTTTCATTCGCTTTGGCGGTGCAGAGATTAAACCGGGCGTTTTGGGAACCAATCCGTATGAATATATGATGAGTTCTTTCAAGGAAGTAAACTTCAATACCCTGAATACTTCATTGGCTTTGAATCAGGACTTGAGTGTTATTACCAAAGGATTGAGCCTGAAAGCACTGGTGAATTTTAAAAACTGGTCGGAAACTTCATATACCCGTAGTATAAAGTCTAATATATATAAGGTGAAAGATGGTTCCTATAATCCTGAAACCGGTGAATATGATTATCAGTTGTTGCAGACCGGAGATCAGTTCCTGAGCCAATCCGGCATTAGTCGTAATTCGGACCAGACTTTCTACTTCGATGCCCGTCTGGACTGGAAACGTAGTTTCGGTGATCACAACCTGACAGCAATGGCAATGTATATGATGCGTGAATATCGTAGCGATGTATTGCCGAACCGTAATCAAGGTTACTCCGGACGTGTGACTTACGATTACGCCAGTAAATATCTGGTTGAATTCAACTTCGGTTATAATGGTTCCGAACGCTTGGCTGCCGGTCAGCGTTTTGAGTTCTTCCCGGCTGTGTCAGCAGGTTGGGTAGCAAGTTCTGAAAAGTTCTGGGAGCCGATAAGCAAGTATATCAATCACTTTAAGATCAGAGGCTCTTACGGTTTGGTAGGTAGTGATGCCTTTGCCAGTGGAGCTCCACATTTCCTCTATCAGAATAATATCGGTATTGGTTCAGCACATAAGTTTTGGACCGGACTTCCTACGAGTGAGATCAGTAAACAAGGTCCCGGATTCTATGTATTAGCGGTGCAGGACGCAGGTTGGGAACATGTGAAGAAGTTCGATATCGGTTTCGACATGATGTTGTTTAACCAACTGAATATTACATTTGATTATTTCCATGACAAACGAGAGCGCATCCTGATGTCACGTGCTTCCTGGCCTTCGATGTTGGGATATTGGGGATCAAAACCCTGGAGTAATATTGGTGAAGTAGAAAACCAAGGTTTCGAGTTAAGCTTGAATTGGACGAAACAGTTTGGAAAAGACCTGACGTTAGACCTTCGCGGTAACTTTACCTACAACCAGAATGAATATAAATATGTGGATGAACCCAGTTATCCGTATGTTTGGCAAACCAATACCGGCAAACCATTGAATACTGTTAAAGGTTATATTGCCGAGGGATTGTTCGGAAGCGAAGAAGAAATTGCCAACTCACCGGACCAATCACAACTGGGTGCCAACATCATGCCGGGTGATATCAAGTATCGTGATATAAACGGTGACGGACAGATTACTACTGAAGACCAGGTGATGATTTCATCTTATGACTGGCATCCCCGTATTCAGTATGGCTTCGGTTTGAATATTGTCTATAAGAACTTTGATTTAGGTGTATTCTTCAACGGTTCGGCTAAACGTAAGATAATGATCAACAGTGGAATCGCTCCTTTCCTTTCTGGCGGTGGAGATGGTGAAGAGGCTGAAACATTGGCCCGAAACCTGATGCAGTGGATTGCAGACGACCATTGGTCAGTAGACAATCCGAATCCGAATGCGGCATATCCCCGTTTGGGTTTGACCAAAGCCGATGTAACCAATAACGTTCAGCCCAGTACATTCTGGCTGCGCAATGGAAACTTCCTCCGCTTCAAGACGTTGGAAATCGGTTATCGCTTGCCTTATTGCCGTATCTATCTCAGTGGCGATAACCTGGCGGTATTCAGCCCCTTCAAATTGTGGGATCCTGAACTGGCATGGAATGCTTATCCGTTGTCACGCACGTTCAATCTGGGCGTTCAATTTACATTCTAAGAAACAATCTAATACATTATTGAAGTATGAAACTAACATATAAAATATCCCGAATGGCGCAGGTATTGATAGCTTCCTGTTGCCTGGTATCATGCAATTATCTGGATGTCATTCCGCCTGCACAGGCTGATTTTAAAGACACCATGAAAGATGAAGAAGCTACATTGTCTTTCTTGTATACTTGCTATGGCGGTACTCCGCGTTCTACTCCTTATCATTATCATGCTTTTGAGCAGTCAGCTGATGAGATTATTCAGCCTTATGCTTACTCCAACTGGCAGCAACAAGTGGCGTGGGGAACTATTTCTCCGGCATATTCCAACAGTTGGGGAGGTGATGATATGAATATCTGGATTCCCAGTTATAACTGGTTGGGGTATGTACACCATTTCCTGAGCCTGATTGATGACTTGCAACCGGTGGGAGTTACGGCAGAAGATAAGGAAGAGTACAAAGGTGAATGTTATTTCCTGGAGGCTTATTATCATTTCCGTGTGCTTCAGGCTTTCGGTCCCTGTCCTATTATTCCTGAGAAAGTGGACCCGAATGTTACCAGTTCAGACCTTCCCGGACGCTCACACTTCGATTACTGTGTGAATTTTATCGTGGGCAAGCTGGATGATGCAGCCCGTGCGCTTCCTGCAACACGTCCTAACAATGAATTGGGCCGTGCTACTTCTACTATGGCTAAGGCTTTGAAAGCCCGTATATTATTGTATGCCGCTTCTCCGTTGTGGAACGGTTCGTTCCCCAATCCGGAATGGAAGAATAAGAATTATGAGACAGACGGTTATGGTAACGAACTGGTAAGTTCCAGTTACGACCGCGAGAAATGGACACGTGCCCTTACTGCTTGTCAGGAAGCCTTGACTGCAGCCAAGGAAGCCGGTTATCAACTCTTTGACATTGAAACGGCAAACAAGAAAGCTGACCGTGACGGAATAGCTCTTCCTTTCATCCCGGGACGTGAAGAAGACACTGAGGAAAACCGTGAGTTCAAAGAACGTGTACGTATGTTCCAATATATGGTTACTGCCAACGAAGGCGATAATAACAAGGAGCTGATTTGGGCACAACGTATTGAACTGGATGCCCAGAATGGTGGAGAAGGTACGGACTGTCGTTTGCCAAACAAAGTGGTGAAGAGAAGTAATGGAGTTTATGTAGGAGGTTGGGCAGCTATGGCACCGACGTTGTATTCTGTACAGCATTTCTATACTGAGAACGGTAAGTTGCCGGCACAGGACCCCAATTTCTATCCTGAGGAAGAATGGTATACCCGTTTCTATGAAGGCGCTCAAAGCCCTGCTCTGGCAACCAATAATCTGGACGGTGAAGATGTGAAGAATGACATTATCAAGATGCACGCTAAGCGTGAAGCCCGTTTCTATGCATGGATTGTATTTGACGGCACTCAATACAGCTCGAAGATTAATAATGGCAATCCGTTGTGGATTAACCTGAAAAATACCAATACAAACGGATATAACACAAGTAATACCCGTAATTGTGCTGGAAGCGGTTATCTGTCGAAGAAGTTCATCGATCCCAACATCTATTTTGGCGCCGATGGTACCCGTCAGCACACAGCTCCCCGTCGTCCGTTGATTCGTATGGCCGAACTTTACCTGAATCTGGCAGAGTGCTATGCAGCGTTGGATAATGAAGGTGAAGCCCTTGCTAATCTGAATGAGATTCGTCGTCGTGCCGGTATTTCCGAACTGACTGGAAGTGATGTAACAGGCAGCATGACTCTGACTGATTGGGTGCGCAACGAACGGTTCGTTGAACTCTTTGAAGAGGGACACCGCTACTATGACCTGCGTCGTTGGGCAATTGCTCCTCAGATGTTGAAAGCCGGTATGCGCTACGGTCTGGATGGTCTTCGTGTGAATCCGAGTTTTGAGGAATTCAACAAACCTACCTTGGTTAACCAACCGTTCAAGTGGGATGACAAACTGTATCTGATGCCCGTTTGGTCAAGAAGTGACATGGATGAGCTTTACAGTAACCCTCAGTTAGTACAGGCCCCCGGATATTAATCAATCTCTAATAACAAAGCTTTATGAAAATAAGAACAATATTGTTGATGGGCGGCCTGGTGCTACTGGGTGCCTGCAGCGAATCAAAATATGATTTGGACCAACTGGTACCGGAAGAGTACCATAAAATACTGTATGTGAATAATAGCGGTAAGCAGGATCTTACGTTGTATGATACGGATGAAGATAATAAGTATACTCTTTCCGTAGTTAAGTCCGGGAGTGATCCCAGTCTGACTGCCAGTGTCAAAGTCAGTGTGCTGACACAAGCGGAACTTGACGAGGAATATAGCGAACCGGAAGGAACGAATTATAAGCTGATAGGTGAGAACTGTTATTCGCTGGATGCAACCACGTTGGACTTTTCATCTGCCGACCGGTATAAACTGGTAAATATCTTCCTGAAACCTCAGAGTGTAAAAGCATTCATGGAAACTGATCCGGAAGCCGTATGGGTATTACCTTTACAGGTTACCAGTGAAACAGACTCCATCAATGCCGAAAAGAATGAATTGTTCCTGAAACTGACAGGAGTGATTACGCCTGCCATTGGCTTTGCCAATTCGGATGTAGAAGTGAAACTGTTGGATTATGGTTCTGTCTCTACATTTACGGAGAAAGTAAAATTCGGTCTTGATACAGATAATAAATGGGATTTGGAGTGTAAATTTGTAGTTGATAAGGAATATATTGCCGAGTACAATGCAGACAATGGAACTAACTTCAAGGTTCTGCCTGAAGGAACTTATACTGTTCCGGAGATGGTAACCCTTCCCAATGGCACTACGAATATGGAACTGGAAGTCACGATAAATGGTGACCAACTGGTACCGGGTGATTATATGCTGCCCGTTAAGATTGCAGAAGTTTCTCAATTTGAGATTTCTGCGGCGAAGGTGGTATCTCCGTTGGCTTTCCGTGTGATGGGACATAAACTGGATCGCGCAGGCTGGACGGCAGAAGCCAATACCGAAGAACTGACAGGTGAAGGTGCAAGCGGCAAAGCCGGATGTGCATTGGATGATAATCTTGCGACTTACTGGCACTCAACATGGCAGACAGGAAACTGGGTTAGCTTCCCGTTTGAAATAATCGTAGATACAAAAACAGAACATACTTTCACCCAGTTTGCTTTGATGCAAAGGCAGAATGAAAGCTATACGGATACCAAGTCTGGTAAGTTCTATGTAAGCTCTGACAAGGAGAACTGGACAGAAGTAGGACGATTCTCTATGGAGAAAATACTTGATAGACAGGTGTTCGGCGTTACTCCGACGAAGGGACGTTACTTCAAGGTATCCATCGAAGAGAGTTATAGAGGTACCAATGCTTCTTTGTCCGAAATATATGCTTATGCTTTGGAATAAGCAGATTGCAATAACTGATTTGTAACAATCGTGAAAGAGAGATAGGGACTCTTTTCCCTCGAAAGAGAGAAAGACGAACTATCTCTTTTTTATTCAGTAAAATAGAAAAGGATGAGATATAAAGTGTTATTACTGGTCTTTACAGTAGTATGTGCTTCGTGTGCACAGCGTGCGGACATAAATTACAGGATTGTTACCGGACAACCCTTGCAGGTGATGGAACATTTCGGTGCTTCGGATGCCTGGAGTATGCATGTTTTGGGAAAATGGCCCGAAGAGAAACAAAAACAGATAGCCGACTGGTTATTCAGTACTGAAAACGACGCGAACGGGAAGCCCAAAGGTATCGGTCTTTCCCTGTGGCGGTTCAATCTGGGTGCAGGGAGTACGGAGCAGGGCGACGCCAGCCAGATTGGTTCTCCTTGGATGCGTACCGAATGTTTCTTGCAGCCGGACGGGAGTTATAACTGGGATAAACAGGAAGGTCAACGTAACTTCCTTCGGTTGGCGAAGGAACGCGGAGTCAATAAATTCCTCGCTTTCCTGAATTCTCCTCCCGTTTATTTCACTCAAAACGGACTTGCCACTAATACCGGACGCGATGGTACACTGAATCTGAAAGCGGAACATTATGAAGACTTTGCCCGCTTCCTGGCAAACGTGATAAAGGGAGTTGAAAAGAAAGATGGCATCAAGTTCGATTATCTTTCTCCCTTCAATGAACCGGATGGACACTGGAACTGGATCGGTCCCAAGCAGGAAGGTACTCCGGCTACAAAGAAAGAGATAGCCCGGGCCGTACGTCTTATCAGTAAAGAGTTCGTAAAGGAAGGTATCCATACGGGAATCACCATTTGTGAAGCATCAGATTACCGCTGTATGTTCGCTACCCATATGACCGACCATGAACGCGGATATGAGATACAATCTTTCTTCTGCCCCGATAGTGTGGATACTTATCTGGGCGATACCCCGAATGTGCTCCCTCTTATTTCAGGACATAGCTACTGGACTACTACCCCGCTGAACATGTTGCGTGATTATCGCCTCCGCTTGCGGAATACGTTGGATACATACGGTGTGGACTTCTGGCAGTCCGAAACCTGCATTATGGGTAATGACGAGGAAATCGGCGGTGGACATGGATTTGACCGAACCATGAAGACCGCACTTTATGTGGCGCGTATCATTCACCACGACATTGTTTATGCAGGCGCTCGCAGCTGGCAATGGTGGCGTGCCATTGGCGGTGATTACAAAGACGGACTGATCCGTGAGTATACAGACCCCGATTTACAAGACGGCAGGGTGGAAGACTCCAAGCTGATGTGGATATTGGGGAACTACAGCCGCTTCATACGTCCGGGTGCTGTACGTATGTCTGTTGAAACTACTGATAAAGAAGGAAAAGCTATCCGGGATGGCGATACCGATCAGCAGGGATTGATGTGTTCTGCCTATCGGAATACCGACGGACAGTGGGCGATGGTCGTCATCAACTATGCCGACCGGGAACAGGAGTTCACTGTCGATGTAAACGATCCGAAGGTGAAGTCATGGCAAGGTTACCGTACGTCGGATGTAGCCGGAGAAGACCTTTTGCCTGTTGGAAAGTTGAAGAATAAAAAGGTAGCGGTGATCCCTGCCCGTTCGGTGACAACATTTGTTTCCGGAAACTGATGCGTAATAAAACTTTAGTTATCAGTCCCGAAATTAGCTGAGAATTGCGATTATGAACTGAAAAGTCCACCTATTTGATGCTTTTATATACCCTGTTCTTGGAAGATATAGTTTATTTTTGCATGTGGAACATTATATATATATCTAATACCGATAAATAAACAGGCTTATGAAAAAGATTTTTTTACCCTTCGCCGCAGTTGCCCTTTTGTTGAGTTCCTGCAAGGACGCTGCGCCGAAGGAAGAACTTGTAATCAACCTACAAGAGAAAGGTGCTGAAGTAGCGTCATCCATGTATGGCATCTTCTTCGAAGAGATTAACCATGCGGGCGACGGCGGCTTGTATGCCGAACTGGTGAAGAACCGTAGTTTCGAGGAACTGGAAATGCCCGAAGGTTACTATGCCGAGGGCGATGTGCTGCATCCGAAGAAAGTGTGCAATCACATTTCGGGTGAAGTGAGAGAAGGAAGTTTTCGCTGGACTACCGAACCGGTGCCGGGCTGGACTCTGAGCACAAAGGATGCTGCGGAAATGAAACTGACCAAGGAACAACCCAAGTTCTCTACGGCTCCGAACAATCTGAAGGTAACCATTAAAAATGCTTCAACTCCTGTTCGCCTGATAAACGAAGGATACTGGGGGATGAATCTGGTGAAAGACAACTCTTATCAGTTGCGTACCATTATCCGCCCTGCTTCCGATTACAAGGGAAAAGTGACTGCCCTGTTGCTGTCCGAGCAAGGCGAAGTGCTGGCTTCCGCTCCTGTTGATATAACTGCTGCCGGACAATGGAACGACCTGAGCCTGGCAATGCAACCTACGGCAACTTCTGCCAAAGGAAAGCTTGCTTTGGAATTTGATGCTCCGGGTACAGTCTATGTAGATTATGTT
>ENA-OZUK01000590-OZUK01000590.1-human-gut-metagenome-genome-assembly--contig:-NODE-590-length-9191-cov-3.506567_pt1 | contig 9191 bp, 9 predicted proteins | sample MGYA00243432_ERZ654019 | MGnify/ENA primary metagenome ERZ654019 (study PRJEB26926, sample SAMN06164760) | human gut metagenome | biome: ENVO:00009003; feature: ENVO:2100002; material: ENVO:00002003... | reverse complement strand
ATAATACGTTATACATGCTAAGTTTATAGCACATGTTTTGACCCCAACATCATGGTATTTTAATTTATAGGAATTTTGCATGAAACGAGGAAAACATAATGACGACGATGGACTGGGGTTTATATTTCGGAGTGCCTGTGTGTGCACTTATTTTATATTTTTTGTATCAGGCGTACAAGAATAAGCAGAATAATCTCAGGAAGCTGAGGAGTGCTTTCGGAAAAAAGGCGGATAAAAAATATATTTATGAGGAATTTGAGAATATATCACATGGGTTCTTTCTGCAGAATGACGATGATGGAAATGTCATTGATGATATCACATGGAATGACCTCAATATGGATGCTGTATATAAGCAGATGGACTGCACCGCGTCCTCACTTGGACAGGAGGCACTGTACAGTATGTTGAGAACCCCTATTGTGGAGGATGAGGAGCTTGGAAGGAGAAAGAAGCTCATCGACTATTTTACGGAGCATGAGAACGAGCGCACGAAGCTTTCAATGATATATTCCGGCTTCGGCTACAGCAGGAAGATGTCCGTTGCCGACTATATAGAGAGCATAGGGGAATGTAAGACGGTATCGGCTGTGCCGCATTTTATCATGCTTATTTTGTTTGCGGCGGCGCTTGTATACTGCCTCACGGTCAACATCGCCATCGGAATGTGGGCGGTCATAGGCATGATGGTAATTAATGTGGTGTCCTATTTCAGATTCAAGGCAGAGATTGAGGTGTATTTCGTATGTATCAAGCAGGTGTTCTCGATGTGTGCCTGTGCACAGAGCATACTCAAAAGCAATATTGCCGGGATTAAGGAATACTCTGAGGAGCTTTCGGGGCTTGTGCATGAGTTCGATGGGGCAAGGCGCTTCTCATGGATTATGGCTACAGGCAGGGGCGGTGTGCTTGAATTTATTCTGGATTATATCAGAATGATAACACACCTTGACATTATCAAGTTCTGTTTCGTTGTGAATGGACTTAACAGGAAAAAGGATGCTGTATGGATGTTATATAACAGGCTGGGGTATTTTGACGCGCTTATCGCGGCGGCGTCATATAAGAAGAGCCTTCAGTATACCTGTGAGCCTGAGTTCACGGACGGCAGCGCAAGGGTTCTTGACGTTCAGGAGCTATATCATCCGCTAATCGATGAGCCTGTTGCCAACTCTATAAGAACGGATAAGAGTGTGCTCATAACAGGCTCAAACGCCTCGGGAAAATCAACCTTCCTGCGTTCGGTCGGAATATGCGCCCTGCTGTCACAGACGCTTGGATATGCGACGGCAAAATCATACAGGGCAGAAAAATTCAGAATATACTCATCGATGGCTCTCAAGGATAATCTTCTTGGAAGCGAGAGCTACTATATGGTCGAGATTAAGTCGCTTAAGAGAATCATGGATGCGGCGGCAGTCAAGAGTGATTATCCTGTCCTATGCTTTATCGATGAGGTGTTAAGGGGAACCAACACTGTAGAGCGGATTGCCGCTTCCTCACAGATACTTAAAGGCCTTTCATGCGCCGACACGATATGCTTTGCTGCAACACATGACATCGAGCTCACAGGCATACTTGAGAGATATTATTCCAACTATCATTTCACCGAGGAAATCACGGACAACGATGTTGAGTTCAGCTACAAGCTTATGAAAGGGCGCGCCACGAGCAGGAATGCGATAAAGCTTCTTGGACTGCTTGGCTATGAGAAGTCCATAATCAGCCAGGCGACGGAATCGGCAAAGCATTTCGAGGAGACGGGAAACTGGTCATTGTAATAGAACTTAACCTTGACCGATATTTTGAAATGTGTTACACTGAATCTAATTTCAGGCAGTAGTTTTTAGCACTGTCTGGTAATAATACGTTCAAGGAGGATTTGGCTATGGCATGGAATATGGTTGTGGCTGCATCTGAGACAGCAGATATTTTTACCTTAGGAAATGACGTATTCACAGAAATCCTTACTGCTCTTTTTATGATGGCAGTTATAGTATGCGCCGTTATTTTAGGCGGTAAGCTTCGTGTTAAGCATGATGCCAAGGTCGCATCGGAGGCTGCAGTCGCGGCAGAGTCCGCTGATGTGACAGATAATAAGACTGAGTGATTAAGTTAATACGAAGATTTTGGTGACAGTTATTCCGGTTGCGGATGATAACAAGATATGTTTTCCGGGAAGGCTTGGAAACAGGCCTTTTTGGTTTGCAATAATATTATTTTACTTATTTTTAGGAGGATTTAGCCATGAAGCCTTATGGCGTTAATGAATTAAGAAGAATGTACCTTAACTTCTTTGAGAGCAAGGGACATTTATGTATGAACAGTTTTTCACTGGTACCACACAATGATAAGAGTCTTCTACTTATCAATGCAGGTATGGCACCACTTAAACCATATTTTACAGGACAGGAGATTCCACCGAGAAGAAGAGTTACAACATGCCAGAAGTGTATCAGAACAGGTGATATCGAGAACGTAGGTAAGACAGCAAGACATCTTACGTTCTTTGAGATGCTTGGTAACTTCTCATTCGGAGATTACTTTAAGAGAGAGGCTATCAACTGGTCATGGGAGTTCCTTACACAGGTTATAGGACTTGACCCGGACAGACTTTATCCATCAATATATGCAGATGACGATGAGGCATTCAATATCTGGAATAAGGAGGTTGGCGTGCCTGCTGAGAAGATTACTCGTTTCTACCGCGATGAGAATGGTGACTGCGATAACTTCTGGGAGCATGGTGCAGGTCCTTGCGGTCCTTGTTCAGAGATTTACTATGACAGAGGACTCAAGTATGGCTGTGGCAAGCCGGACTGTAAGGTAGGCTGTGACTGCGACCGTTTCATGGAGGTATGGAACAATGTGTTCACACAGTTCGAGAGCGACGGACATCACAACTATACAGAGCTTAAGCAGAAGAACATAGATACCGGTATGGGGCTTGAGAGACTTGCGGTTGTTGTCCAGAATGTTGATACAGTATTCGATATCGATACAATGAAAGCTATCCGCGACAAGATATGTGAGATAGCAGGTGTAGAGTATGAGACAGATGCCGACAAGGATGTATCCATCAGACTTATCACCGACCATATCCGTTCGGTCACCTTCATGACCTCCGATGGTATTATCCCTTCTAATGAGGGCAGAGGCTATGTACTCAGAAGACTTTTAAGAAGAGCTGCAAGACACGGCAGACTCTTAGGAATAGAGGGACTTTTCCTTGCGAAGCTTGCAAAGACTGTTATCGATGAGTCCAAGGACGGCTATCCTGAGCTTGCCGAGAAGGAGGAGTACATCCTCAAGGTTATCACAACAGAGGAGGAGAAGTTCAATAAGACTATTGACCAGGGACTTGCAATCCTTGCAGATATGGAGGATGAGCTTGTTAAGTCCGGCTCTAAGACCTTATCCGGTGAGAATGTATTCAAGCTTTACGATACTTATGGATTCCCTGTAGACCTGACCACAGAGATTCTTGAGGAGAAGGGCTTCTCAGTCGATGAGGAGGGCTTTAAGAAGGCTATGGAGGTTCAGAAGCAGACAGCAAGAAATGCGAGAACCGAGACTAACTATATGGGAGCTGACGCAACTGTATATGACCTTATCAATACAGCAATCACATCCAAGTTCGTAGGTTATGACAGACTTGTGCATGATTCTGTCATATCAGTGCTTACAACAGATACAATGCTTGTCGATGAGCTTGTTGAGGGTACAGAGGGAACAATCATCGTAGATGAGACACCTTTCTATGCTGCAATGGGTGGACAGACAGCGGATGTCGGAGCAATAACCACCGCTGATGGAGCAAGCTTTAACGTAGTTGATACCATTAAGCTCAAGGGTGGAAGAATCGGACATGTCGGTGTTGTTGAGTGCGGAACCTTCCGTGTTGGCGGCAAGGTTACACTCAAGGTTGATGAGGCTAAGAGAGCAGCTACAGCTAAGAACCACAGTGCAACACATCTTTTACAGGAGGCACTCCGTGTTGTGCTTGGAACACATGTAGAGCAGGCAGGCTCCCTTGTTACTCCTGACAGACTTCGTTTTGACTTTACACATTTCTCAGCGATGACTAAGGAGGAGCTTGACAGGGTTGAGGCTATTGTAAATGAGAAGATAGCTGAGAACCTTGACGTTGTAACACAGGTTATGAACATTGAGGACGCTAAAAAGACCGGAGCTAAGGCTCTTTTCGGTGAAAAGTATGGCGATACAGTCCGCGTGGTTTCCATGGGAGATTTCTCAAAGGAATTCTGCGGTGGTACACATGTTGCCAACACAGGCGTTATCACAGCATTTAAGATTTTATCTGAGTCCGGTATAGCTGCAGGTGTGAGAAGAATAGAGGCTCTCACTGGGGATGGACTTTTCGCATACTATAAGGATATTGAGAAGCAGCTTGAGGAGGCAGCTAAGCTTCTTAAGTGTACACCTGCCGCTGTCAATGACAAGATTGCACATCTTCAGGCAGAGGTTAAGGCACTCACTTCTGAGAATGAGTCTTTGAAGGCTAAGGCTGCCAACGATGCACTTGGAAATGTAATGGACAATGTTGCCGAAGTTAAGGGAATGAAGTTCCTCGGTGTTAAGGTTGCAGACGTAGATATGAATGAGCTTCGTAACCTTGGCGATTCCCTCAAGGAGAAGCTTGGAACAGGTGTTGTCGTCCTTGCTTCGTCACAGGGCGCAGACAAGGTCAACCTCATTGTCACAGCTACAGATGACGCTGTAAAGAAGGGCGTTCACGCAGGCAATATCATAAAGGCATGTGCTGCAATGGTAGGCGGCGGCGGTGGCGGACGTCCTAATATGGCACAGGCAGGCGGTAAGAATCCTGCAGGAATTGATGCCGCTTTAGAGCAGGCTAAGAAGACCTTGGAGGAGCAGCTCTAAAAAATATTTACAAAAATAAAAAAAGTGGTTGACGTACAGAAAATTTATGATATAATATCTAATGTGCGTAAAAACCCAAACAGTTGAAGCACAATTTACAACTGGAGGGAGGTCAGGTGTGAGCTATGTCAAATGTAATCGTTAAAGAGAATGAGTCTTTAGATAGTGCATTACGCAGATTCAAGAGAAACTGTGCTAAGGCAGGTATCCAGCAGGAGATTCGCAAGAGAGAGCATTACGAGAAGCCTAGCGTTAAGCGTAAGAAGAAGTCAGAGGCTGCTAGAAAGCGTAAGTTCAACTAATAATTGTATATTGAGTCAATAGTATTGTTGATGAAGTACAAGTGTATTTTATGACAGACGTGTTATGCGTCTGTCATATTTTTTTGTCTCATACTTTTGCCTTACACATCATATTATATTTGTGAGGATTATGCCGCATGAGGTGAGTATGCGAAGTAAAGAAAAGCTCTTAGAAGCAATGTTTATTCCCGGTGATGCGGTTTGTAAAGAGTATAGTCTTACCATGGTTGGAAACAGCCAGTTGTTTGTCGAAGGTGTTGAGGCTGTGAAAGAGTTAAGTACTGAGCTTATAAAACTCAGGGTGAGGAAAGGATTCCTTGTCGTGACAGGTGAAAAATTGCATGTGGAATATTATGGCGATGGGGAAATAATGGTTCGTGGACAGCTTAAAGCTATACAGTTAATATAAATCAGAAAAGCGGGGAGACTATGGGAGCATTGTGGTTTAACGGATATACTGTGCTGGAGGTGGATTCGCTCTGCGCAGAGCGTTTTTTTAATCTGTGCACCAATAGGGGGATACTGATACACAGGTTGTACCCTGATAAGGATAAATGCATATTTGCCACATCAGTTAAGGATTATTACAGATTAAAGCCTGTTGTAAGAAAGACAAAGCCACATATACGTCTGGTAAAAAAAGTGGGTTTTCCATTTGTTTTTAGAAGAATGCTCAGCCATCAGTTCTTTATTGCGGGGGTGATTCTGTTTGCGATGATGCTTTTTATACTTGGGCGCTTTATATGGAATATAAGGCTTGAAGGGAATTATATGAACTCAGACGACACACTGTATGCCTATCTAAGGGAGAACGGAATTACCTATGGAACGCGGATAAGAGATATCGACTGTGAGGAGCTTGAGGCACAGATAAGAAGGGATTATGATGACATAATATGGGTATCTGCAGCGATACATGGAACGTCACTCGACATAGATATAAGGGAAAATACGGATGAGGTTATAGAGGTTCCCGCCGGTATGCCATCGGATATAGTATCTAAGTATGATGGAATTGTGTACAGCATAGTGGCAAGAAACGGCACTCCGGTTGTGAAAGCCTCAGACATCGTAAAGAAGGGTGATGTGCTTATAAGCGGAATAGTAACGACATATAATGAGTCATCTGAGCCGGTAAAAAAGGAAGCCGTGTATGCGGATGGCGAGGTTAAGCTTCTCGTGGAGCTTGCATACGATGACAGGCTTTCGCGAGAATACATAAAGAAAGAATATACAGGGAATAGTTATAAAAGTGTAAGGCTGCGCGCCTTCAACAGAACGCTGGATTTGGATGTGTACAGGGAAGAATATGTCTATAGTGATATTGTAACAAGCAGCAGCAGTTTATGTGTTTATCAGAATTTCTATCTTCCGTTCGGTGCGGACACGACATATCATCGCGAGTACACCATGTCGGAGGCGGTCTACTCGGATGAGGAGTTAGAAGCAGTATTAAACGAAAAATTTTCACATTATTTAGAAAAATTACAAGAAAAGGGTATTCAAATTATAGAAAATAATGTTACAATAACAATTAACGATGATCAAGCGCAGATGTCGGGCACCGTTTTTGTCATAGAGTCCGAATGCGGCAGGGAGGATGTTGGGATTGAGTATAATTGAGAATGTTTTGGATATACCGGCAGAACACAGCAGTAACATTTTCGGAAGCTGTGATGCCTATGTCAAGAAGATAGAGAGAACCCTCAAGGTCACAATCATAGCGCGTGACAGTGAGCTTAAGCTTGTGGGGGCTGAGGGTGCGGTAAAGCGCGCGGCTTCTGTATTTGCACAGCTTCTTGAGCTGTCAAAAAGAGGAAATACCATCACAGAGCAGAATGTTGACTATGCCCTGAGCCTTTCATTTGAGGATAAGGCGGAGGCGTTGTCGGAGCTTGATGCGGATGTCATAGCAAGGACAGTGCTTGGAAAGCCGATTAAGCCTAAGACCATAGGCCAGAAGGAGTACATTGATGCCATCAAAAAGAGAATGATTGTCTTTGGAGTGGGTCCTGCGGGAACAGGTAAGACGTATCTTGCCATGGCCATGGCGATAAATGCCTTTAAGAATAATGAGGTGAACAGGATTATTTTGACAAGACCTGCCATAGAGGCGGGGGAGAAGTTAGGCTTCCTTCCGGGAGATATGCAGAGTAAGGTAGACCCATACCTCAGACCACTTTATGATGCGCTGTATCAGATTATGGGCGCTGAGAGCTTCCAGCACAATATGGAAAAGGGCTTGATTGAGGTTGCTCCGCTTGCATATATGAGAGGAAGAACGCTTGACAATTCTTTCATTATCCTTGATGAAGCACAGAATACAACACCGGCACAGATGAAGATGTTTTTAACAAGAATAGGTTTCGGTTCGAAGGTTGTAATAACAGGCGATCTTACACAGAAGGATCTCCCGCATGATCAGGCAAGTGGCCTGGATACGGCACTTAAGGTTCTCAGGAATGTGGAAGAGATTGGAATATGCCGGCTGACAAGCTCTGATGTTGTGCGCCACCCTCTTGTGCAGAAGATTGTAAAGGCCTATGATGAATATGAGAATCGAAAGCTCACAGACGGCGGAAATAAGACAGTGAGTGCTGATAAATCAGGAGGTCCGGCGAAAATAAAGCGGACAAAGGCGGACAAGCAGAAAAAATAGCTGTGTAAATGCTGCTGGATACTACAATAAAGATATATGAAAAGAGGTTTTAAGTATGACAATTGCCATAGAAGAGGAGACAAAGGTTGATTTTGATTTCGATTATAAGAAGGTTATTGAAGCTGTAGTAAATCAGGCGATGGATTATAAAAATTGTCCTTATGAGGCAGAGGTCAGCGTCACGCTCACGGATAACGATTCAATCCATGCCATCAATAAGGAATTCAGAAATATTGATAACCCTACGGATGTGCTCTCATTCCCTCTCGTTGAATATGAGGAGGCAGGACAGTTTGATTTCTTAGAGGATAGAGATGACTGCTTCAATCCTGAGAGCGGAGAGCTTATGTTAGGGGATATTGTTATTTCGGTTGAAAAGGTATATGAGCAGGCGGATAAGTATGGACATTCGCCTAAGCGTGAGCTTGCTTTCCTCACTGCACACAGCATGCTTCATCTGTTCGGCTATGACCACATGACACCGGAGGAGGCAGCGGTTATGGAGAAGGGGCAGGAGGAAATCCTTGCAGCTATAGGAATTACACGCGGTTAGAATGTTGAATGATATGGTGATATTGCATGTCACTGTACAGATTTTTGATTTAATTAAAGTAAATATTTTTGGAGGCTGATATGACGGAAAGAGAATTACTTATAAATAAGGCTAAAGAATACATGAACAATGCGTACGCTCCGTATTCAAGGTTTAATGTGGGAGCTGCCGTTATGACGGATGATGGGAGAGTTTTCGGCGGCTGCAATATAGAAAATTCATCTTATGGTGCTGCAATATGTGCGGAGAGAACGGCGGCGGTCAAGGCAATTTCCGAAGGTGCCAGACATTTCAAGGCGATAGCGGTTGTGTGCTCTACAGGAGAGTATGCGTACCCTTGCGGAATATGCCGCCAGTTCGTAGGTGAGTTTATGGATAGGGATGGAATGCTTTACCTGGAGGATAAGAATGAAGGCGAGCTTTCAATACCATTCTTTGACTCGATACCATATTTTTTTACAGGTGATAGAATAAAATAATTAAAAAAAGCAGACAATATTCAATAAATGCAATTTGCAGAAAGGATGTGCAGAATGCGGAAATTGTATATTATCTGCTTTGTTACTCTTACAACATTATTTGTGACCTGTTATTGCATAGGCTATTATGCGGTTACAAAGAAAAACAGGGTGGAACAGCCGGCGAACGATTATTATGAGATGCGCGCTGCGGCTGCTGCGGATGAGAGCGTCATCAGACGCGATACCGAACTGATAATAGAGGAGTACAATATCTGTCTCTTATACACATCTCCGAGCCCACGAGACGTAGA
>ENA-OZUK01000543-OZUK01000543.1-human-gut-metagenome-genome-assembly--contig:-NODE-543-length-9486-cov-6.654650_pt1 | contig 9486 bp, 8 predicted proteins | sample MGYA00243432_ERZ654019 | MGnify/ENA primary metagenome ERZ654019 (study PRJEB26926, sample SAMN06164760) | human gut metagenome | biome: ENVO:00009003; feature: ENVO:2100002; material: ENVO:00002003... | reverse complement strand
ACCTTTATATCCACCTTGTCTGCCTCATTGTATCTGCCAAGCACATAGTAACATCGGGCAGGGAGAGAAGATGTCGCATTCTCGTTCCAATAAACCGGTTGTTCCTTGCCATTCACCGTAAAATTGATTCCGGCATCGGAAATGCCATTTTGCAGCTTCCCTTTCTTAGAAACCGGTATGCTGCGTGACAACTGTATCAGCGTGGTGTCCTTGTCGGCACAAGGTATACAATAGAGAACTATTTTCTCTCCGACATTTATATCGTTCAATTCGAACTCATAACTGCACGAAGAGAACATAAACGCCATAATCCAGAATGTAAGATTTCTTATTTTCATCTGCTGTCAGAATTTTAATGTATAACTGAATGAAGGGAGTATCGGGAACATACCCGTGGCTTTTCCTTTGAAACTGCCATCGGTCATTTCTTTAACCTTGCCATAGAGGGGATTCATACGGCAATAGGCATTGTAAACACTGATATTCCATATACGTTCATATCCCCGTTTGGTGGTACTGCGAAAATTAATGCCGAGGTCAAGCCGATGATATGCAGGAAGCGACACGTTGTTCGGCTGCTCGTATATCCATTCCGAAGCCGGCTCACCTCCGATACCGGGTATGGCAGGAGCATTGACCTGTTGTTGCGGCACGGTCATACGGTTCCCTGTATGGTAAGTCCATGAAGCGTATGCCTCTATCCGGGAAGAAAAGTTGTGGCGAACGCTGAGGTTCAATTTATGACGATTGTCAAATTTATCGGGATACCATCCATTATAGAATGTCGGGAAATTGCGCTTGCTCCATGACAAGGTGTAAGCCGCACTGACGTGTGTCCGGCTATTGCTATAGCAGGTTTCCCATTCCAATCCGTATGCCTTTCCCTTGCCCTCATGGATTTTTTCTTCCCAATCATCGGCAGAGGGCGTGAGGCTGTTGCCACCGTCATACTCCACAATGTGATTCATCGTTTTGTAAAATCCCTCCATATTCAACCGGATGCGGAAAGGAAGTTGCAGATACATCCCGACCGCATATTGTCGGGAGCGCATCGGTGCAATCCTTTTGGTGGAAGGTATCCAAAAATCCATCGGCAGATTCAGGTATGTATTGGAAAGCTGGTGCATGAACTGGCTCATTTCCGTATAGGATGCCTTGAATGTCACACGGTCGCTGCATTGGTAACGGATGGACACACGGGGTTCTATGGAATGATAGGTCTTGCCTGTTATATGGAACAAGGTGTAATGTAGTCCGGCATTCAGCCTCAGACGGTTGCTTAAAGCGATGTCGTCTTCAGCATACAAGGAAAATTCCTGTCCGTTATAGGAACTTGATGCCTCGCGTGACAGTGTGTCTTTCCGGCTGTCAGTCCCGGAATAATCCCATGTACGTGCGCTTTGAGGACGGAAAAAGTGCATCAGGTAATTTGAGCCCATACGCAGGCGGTGCGCAGGATTTGGCCGATAATCGAACTCCATACGGTAGCCAATATCATCGATGGTGGAACGGTTATTACGCTCTCTATGGGTAATCCCCGATAATTGACTTTCATCAAAGATCTTTTCCTCGAAGAGATAATCGTGACGGGAACGGTTATGGGTATAGACACCTGTAAATATGGAATACAGTTTCGGGGAGAACTGGTACTTCCAATTCAGGGATGCCGTCAGATTACCCCATTGCAAGTTGAACTTAGTACGGTCTTCTTCCCGGTTGTAGTTTGTACCGTATTCTTTCTCAAACTGCTTGTTATTCACTTTCATGATGTCATTGCCCGAATATAAGCTGATGTCTGCACGGCTGCGTTCCGAAAAGCGGTGCGTTATTTTGGCGTTTATGTCATGGAAGGCATAGCGCATATTTATCTTATCGGCCTTTGAACTGTTGCGTATGGCCAATGCCGGTACTGTGATGACATCGAGCCATGTGCGACGCATTGCAATGTTGAACGAGGTCCGGTCTTTCTTTATGGGACCTTCAAATTGGATTCGTCCGTCCAAGAGTCCTATGCTTACCGTACCGTGGTATTCTTTCATGTTTCCATCATTGGTACGTACATCCACGACGGAAGAAAGTCTTCCGCCGTAGCGTGCAGGGAAGCCGCTCTTGTAGAAGTCGATGTTTTTTACAATATCCGTGTTGAATGCGGAAAAAAGCCCTCCTAGATGGTTCACCTGATAAAGAGGTGTGCCGTCCAACAGAAAAAGATTCTCATCGTTACCGCCGCCATGTACATACAGCCCGGAAATGAGTTCGGTGCCTGCCGCCACTCCCGGAAGATTCTGTAATGTCTTTACCACATCCGGCGAACTCATAAGCGCATATCCGGTATTCAGTTCTTTGGAAGTCAATGACACTTTTCCTGTTTGGGTAGTCATCAACGGAGAATTCAAATCAGCGGTCACAACCACTTCTTCCAGTTGATATCCTTCTTTTAGATGAATTTTCAGAGTTGTATCATGCTGAAGAAACACATCTTCCGAGTGTTCGCCACAACCTATGGATGAAAAGCGTATGGCATGATGTCCTTCCGGAAGTGTGATACTGAAAAAACCGTGTTCGTTGCTCAATGTGCCTGTTCCTGTCGTGACGTCCCATACTGTGGCATTTATGACTGTTTCACCATCATGCTGATAGACATAACCGCTCAAAGTGTATTTCTTTTTCCGGCTCAATAATATATGTTTCCCGTTTACTTCCCACTTTATGTCCGTATTACGGAATAATTCATTCAAAGTGGACTGCAAGCCCCGTCCTTTTAAGGGTTTGCCTATATATGGTATATCCAGTTTCAATGAGGCATCATACACGAAATTTACGGCATACTCTTTTTTTACTGCCTCCATCTGTTGTCTGATGGTACATGAATGAACCTTATGCTGGGCGTGAAGCGAAAGTGGCAATATAAACAAGGTCAATATAAGGATTGTCAGCCTGATCATTTCGTGACCTCCTTCCTTATCTTTACATCCAGCGATTTTTCTATCATGGAAATAATCTCATCCAAGTTGTCGGTATCGAATTCTGCTGTAAGTGTCTTTCCGGTGGAAACACTGGTCAGTTTTACATGGAAGTGTTCGGACAATTCTTTCAGTACTTCAGACAGAGGTGTGTTTTCATAAATGAACTTCCCGGATTTGTCTGCATGATCTTTATCTGAGTTTTTCACCATTATCAGTGGAACATCCGACCCAAAAGGCATAACAGCCTGCATATTCCGGGTAAGTACAATACCATTCTTATTATTTTTAGAAGAGAACAACACCTTGCCTGATAATACATGAACTTCGGTAACGGAACCGTTATTGTTCTCGTTTACTTCGAACTGTGTACCCAGCACTTCAATTTTAGCATATTCTCCTGATACAATAAACGGAGCGTACTGGTTACGGCGCACATCAAAACTAATTCTTCCGCTTATATCAACTTCCCGTTTGTTTTTATTGAACCTGTCCGGCAGGTAACTGAGAGTTGAATTGGGAAATAACGTAACCACTGAACTGTCGGGAAGTGTGAATGTTGTGGCATCAGCATAAGAATATAAGCAAACAGGAGATTCTTTCTCCCACATAAGACAATATGCAGTAAATAGGCATATTGCAACAGAGGCAGCAATCCCAGATACATATCGGAGCCATCTGCGCTCTTTGGCTGGATGCGCCTCCTTGTATCTGCGTAAAGCTTTTCGGGTATCAAAAATTCCCGGAGAATAATACCTCAAAACAAATTGTAATCCTTTTAATTCTTCTTTGTCCATTTTCGATGTTCTTTTTAGCTAAGAGTAAAATCAACCGAAATCCTACTATTCCAAACAAAAAAAATTACCCGAAAAAGAAAAAATAAATTTTCCGGCACTCACCTTTGATAGTCTTAAGAGCCTTGCTGATTTGGTTTTTGACCGTGTTTACGGAGATTCCAAGTTGGTCTGCCACTTCTTCGTATTTCAATCCGTCCCGTTTGCACAGCAGGAAGGCTTCACGACAACGATCAGACAATGAATCTATAGCAGTCCACATTCTTGCTTCCATAAATGACTGTTCTTTGTATTCTGTATCAGTAAGAATTTCCTCAAACTCTGAAATAAAACGATTCCGGTCAATCATGTTTTCTTTTTTCAGGATAAGAAAGCATCTGTTGCGCACCATCATAAACAAATAGGATTTTATATCGGAGACGAAACAACCTTTTTCGGACCGTTCGAGAAAATCAGTCAAACAATCCTGTACGACATCCTCTGCATCCTCTGCTATATGCAGGTAATGAAGTGCATACAGGCACAATAGCCGATAGTATTTCCGATAAATACTATCTATATCTATTTTTTCAAATTTGGTTGATTCAGACTTTATCATAATGGCATTTATAACACAAGGATGCAAAATTATCCGTGTAGTATCAGTCGTAATAGTAAAATCCGACTGAAACGGATAAATTGATATCTGAACCGCCCAAACGGGCGGTTTATTGCACAAAAAACTAATTTCCGAATTGGCATTTCGGCAAACGTAAAGTGTAACACTGTTCGTTTCAACATTCATTTTAATCATTTCGAAAGTGATTTTGTCCGTTTCAGCCGATTTTATCTTATCAAATAAAGAAGCAAATCCCTATCTTTGTGGAATATGAAGTAACTTTGCATCTGATATGACAAAAGAAAATATAAAAATAATGAACTGGCGGAACGGGCTTTTATTATCAGCCGTTTCCTATGTGCTCTACCTCATTATATGGTTAATTCTCGATGATGAAACAACTGACCAATCTCCGGGAATGGCGGCAGTCGATTATATCGTCGATTTTTTATTGTGCATGCTCTTTACCTATATATCTTTGGGATTCTCTTATCTTGTTTTTAGGATTTTGCCTTTCAGGACATCTTATGTGTGGGTGATTGTCTATGCCTCATGTCTTTTGACTCTGAATAATATTGTCGCATTCGGCATGATATCTTTATTTAATTTCTTATGGGATGAAACCGGGAACGGACTTCTTGACGAATTACTCAACATGAAAGGCGCATATACTTTTGCAATGATATCCACCTTCATATCAAGCGTTTATGCCAACGCATTCTACCTTCAAACTTACATCAAGGCACGTGACGAGAAGCAGACACTTGAAATGGCACTGATGAAGGAGAAAGAGATCGCCCTACAGTCACAACTCAACTCCCTGAAACTGCAAATCAATCCGCATTTCATGTTCAACAACTTCAACAATCTGCTGGAATTGATTGAAGAAGATACCGGACTGGCTGGCAAATTCCTAAGCAATCTGTCAAAAGTGTATCGGTACATCATTGCTAATTTGGACAGGAATCTGATTCCTGTTACTGAGGAGATAAAATTCCTTGATTCATACTTGTATCTAATGAAGGTACGTCACGCCGGAGGCGTCATTACGAAAATCAGTCCAGAGGTTAAAGAATGTAAGGGGTTCCTTCCTCCGGCGGTGTTGCAGCTTCTTGTGGAGAATGCAATAAAGCATAATAGCTTTTCAATGGAGCATCCGCTGTTTATTGCCATTGCGTTGTCGGATGATTATATCACTGTGCATAATCTTAAATCGCCTTTGCTGTCAAAAATGGACTCAACGGGCTTAGGCCATAAAAACATCATAGAACGATACGCATTGCTCTGCGACAAAAAGGTTAAGATAGAGAATGCCGAAAACTTCTATTCGGTAAGTTTGCCAATAATTAGAAACATCATTTCCCATGAAAATACTGATTCTTGAAGATGAACAGCGCAATGCCATGCGCCTCATAAGATTACTAAATGATATTGATGCAACGTTTGTAATTGAAGGTCCATTTACAAGCATAAAAGAGGCGGTCGAATTTTTCCAATCAAGAAAAACAACAGACCTCATACTTGCGGATATCCGTCTTACTGACGGTCTAAGTTTCGAGGCTCTTAAATACGCTCCGGCAACCGTACCCATCATATTCACTACTGCATACGATGAATATGCGGTACAGGCATTCAAGTTCAATAGTTTTGACTATCTTCTGAAGCCTTTGGATGTCGATGAACTTGAAGCAGCCATAAATAAAGCAATCAAAGCAGGTAAAAATTATACCGAAGAGAATTTCCGGCAGCTTTTCGACGCGTTACAAAAGAACCAGTTCCGTTATCGGGAACGTTTCCTGTTACCTTATCGTGACGGATATAAGACAGTACGTGTCTCGGACATCAATCATATTGAGACTGAAAATAAGAATGTGTATCTTCGCCTTAATAACGGTACTTCAGAAGTTGTCAATGTGTCAATGGAAGAACTTGAACAGCAACTCAACCCAGACTGTTTCTTCCGTGCAAACCGACAATATATTATCAACGTAGAGCATGTTTTATTCCTCGGTAATTATTTCGGAGGGAAACTTATTGTCCATTTAAAGGGTTATCCGAAGACAGAAATCCAAGTAAGTAAGGAAAAAGCTCAACGTATTAAGGAATGGCTTGACAGGTAAAGTTATAAAAATGATTATAGTAAAGGTATCAAATTCAAAAAATAGTATTTTACTATGAGGTAATATACAAGTTGTCTATAGTTCGTTATACGTATTTCACATATTCATTTATGAATTTCGGAAACAAAATATTGGTTTTAGCAATTTTGCACATATTGTATCAACAAACTATAATTAACCTATTACAATAACAAAACAGCTTCTATTTGTTCTTATAGCATTTGAAGATTTCCGCTTCCGATATTCCGAGCGTCTTTTTAAGACGCTGTAAAGTTCACTGACATAAACAGTTTGAAAGTGATTCGTTACAGATAATTATCATTGCACAGCAATCTTTTATATTTTTCCAATCCTGAGATAGTATCCCCCATAGATTACATTGCAGATAACAGATTTACGAAAATAAGTCAGTAATAGCCTACCATACTGTTCATGCATAATTTTACATATCCACCCTTCATTAAGAACCTGTTGCCATTATGTTACAAAAATCTATAACTTTTTATATAAAAGTATTTCACTCTTTCCAATAAATTTATTCTGTGATCTTATAAGATTTCTAAAAATACTTCAAAGCCTTTTTAGAAGTATAAATTATAGAAACTGACATATAAAGATTCACCTTATTGCAGCAAATTTAAACAAATAATACAAATGAATGCTTTATTTATACTTAAACCAATATAACATGTTATTTTTAAGTGTAAACAAACAAGAATATTTGCATAATAAATATATAAACCAGTTGGCACAGCCTTCCGAATCTTGTCATATTTCAGTTCTCTTTTCCCCATTATAGCCATTTCCCCTTTTTTATAACCTTGTCATGACTTCACCTTGCCGTAGTTCAGGGTGCGAAGCTACGGGCGGGGCCCCTAAAAATCTGCAAGCCCGCTTCGCGCCCTACGGGTTTTGGCGAAAATTTTTCAATCCGTCCAGCGGGGCGGTTGAAAAATTTTCACCAAAAGCCTTGCATATTTTCTCCCCGTCCGTATCTGCTCCCTGAAACGAGCAAGGTGAGGCCACCGACAAGGCATAAAAAAAAAGTCAATGTTATGAAAAAGAGAACTGAAATACAACAAGATTTGAAACGAGGCTTCGGCTTCGCTCCAACCGGCATAAAATTTTGGATGAAGTGGTCGTTGGTCGGCTTCGTGGTGTACGTGGCGGTGCGTTTCGTGTGTGCCTTTGTCGGTGGTGTGGCGGCCTTTTGGAGCGGTTGGTTGCCCATGTTGGCAGTTTTGGCGGTGGTGGTTTTCCTCATCCGTTCCGTGTGGCGCATCCTTTCCGCTCTCCTTTCCCTTTGCGTGCTCGCTCTTTTCATCCTTGTTCTTTGCGTGATACTCTGAAACGAAATATTAATCATTAAAACAACTCATTATGAACAAAGTACATTTATTGGGAGCTAACAGAAGTTACGACAGAGACGTTCAGACCGTTTCAGTCAATCAAGTGGTAGTATTGGAAGGCTACAGCTATGACAGCTATGTTGTGTATGAAGTAACCCGTGACAAGTGGGGAATAACCTATCATCTTGTCAATTTGGAAACACACGAGTTTCACACTTCCGACCTTATCCGGCCATTATCGGAGAAATTCGGAATAGGCATCTATTACGATGATGCGAACCCCAAGTTTTTGGATCCGTTGGAAACAGCCGCTTTACTAACCCAAGCGAAAGAGAAGAAAGCCGAAGCGGAACGGAAAGCGGAGGAAGCAAGTGAAGAATACGAGCGTATCGCAAAAATCGGTGCGGAACGTTTGCGCCTCCTTGTCCCGACGGATGCAAAGGCGGTCATTATCGGCACATTAAGGGTGAACGAATGCGACAGTTATACGGACTATTACGACTATAGTATAGCAAGAACCGTCATTTTAGGCTTTTCCAAACATACACGCAACCTCTTTTCAGAAATGCGCAAGCATGCCGCCAATTTTGAGGAAACGGCCTATTTGGCAGAATATAACGCAGATTACGAACACCGTGAAAATTACAGCATGGGGGACGGCATGTATTTGGGCAGGAACAAGTACAGCGGTTGGACGATTGAGAAAGAGCCTATCTGTGACCTTGAAAAGTTCATAGAACGGTATGCGCACACCGCAGGGGATGAAGCCAACCTTTGCATGAAAGCACCGCAGAGGGAAAACGAAGCACAACAGCCGACAGCAACCGCAGCCCCTTCAACCCTCAGTCTTGAAATCGTGGAATACAGCGAAAAGGCGATTGCCGTATTCGGTGACACCAAGCCGATAAAGGACGTTCTGAAAGACTTGAACGGTTTGTTCCGTGCAAACCTCACTTATAAGGGCGAAAGGCGTGCAGGGTGGATATATTCCAAGAAGCAGGAGCTGAAAGTAAGGGAAGCACTCGCCACGTGCATCCGTGTATGACAGCATGAACGGCAGGGCGGAGCAATCCGCCCACCTATCAATGAACCCATAAAAAAGTAACGACATGAGAACAGAAACAAGAACATACACCCTCTATCGGATAACCGAGTTATCCGAGGAAGCCAAAGAGAAAGCACACACCGAATGGTTGTGTAACCGATATTTTTACGGTTGGACGCACGAGAACCGTCAAACCCTTGATGCCTTTTGCGAACGCTTCGGTATCGTGTGCCGTAATTGGAGATATGATGCATGCAATTACAGCTATGACTACCGCAGTAAGCAGGAAGACTGCATAGACGGGTTAAGCGGTTGGCGGTTGATGGCCTATCTGATAAACCACCATTGGAACGACCTATACACGCCAAAATATTTTTGGAAAGGGACGAAAGGACGAAAAAGCAGGATATTTGTAGATATTTGTTGTCCCCTTACGGGCTATTATATAGATAACGATATTCTTGATCCGATTTATAAGTTCTTGAAATCCCCCACCGGGAATGTCACGTTTGACAACCTTATGAACGAATGTCTCGACAGCTTTTTCCGTGCTTGTCGGGATGATATGGAGAGCACCCAGACTTTGGAATACTTCACGGAAGAAAGCAACGCCAACG
>ENA-OZUK01000514-OZUK01000514.1-human-gut-metagenome-genome-assembly--contig:-NODE-514-length-9645-cov-4.490511_pt1 | contig 9645 bp, 18 predicted proteins | sample MGYA00243432_ERZ654019 | MGnify/ENA primary metagenome ERZ654019 (study PRJEB26926, sample SAMN06164760) | human gut metagenome | biome: ENVO:00009003; feature: ENVO:2100002; material: ENVO:00002003... | reverse complement strand
GTTTATCTTGACCGTTGACTGGCTCGGCTGGCTTTGCTACTCGCTGATAATCGGTTTTCCGTCTTTGTCAATCAAGGGACAAATACCCCCGCCAGTTCCAAACTTTGCCACAAGGTAATTGACCCCGGTTTCTCTGTCCACTACCACATAAAAGCCTTTCACACTTCCTGCGGTTTCAGTAATTTCAAATCTTCTGCTTCCCATATAGATACCTCCCAATAGAAATCAAAGCTCTTGCTTTACAAAAATGCGATAACTGATTTGATACATCACATAGCACCATGCCAACGCCAGAAGCGGTGAGCAGCAGAGAAGAATAAATACAATCTGGTCTGTCAATGCAACTCCCAGCATAGTAAGAAGCTGATATATTCCAAAGCAAATCCCTGCCGGAATGAGGAATGATACTAATAGCAGAACACGACCTTTTTCTGCGCCAAACTTGAACACAAGAGGAATTGACATACTTCCAAAAATAAGGGAGATTACCCATGCAACGAGTGTCAAAAACAGAAGCTCTCCAATCCCTACTATCTTTTCAAATTCCTCCTCCGTCATTTCAGAGAGTATATAACGCTGTTCACTCTTTTCGTCGTCTATGTACTCATGAATCAATTTCCGGAGTGACTTTTCAGATACGACAACCCGCAACGCTCCCGCTGCCTCTTTTATCAACCTTTCAAATTTCTCGTCCGGCATGTCGCTCATGTCGTCAATCTGCTTTACCCGCTTGTCATACTCCTCTGTGTCAATGCTTTGCACTAAACCTTTGACATCCCTCTGCATATTTGAGAAAAAATCCTGCTGCTGCCTCAAGTCGTCAAGCTGCTCGATACTGATTGTCGCTGTTCCCTCAATTTTCCTCATGTCCTGCTGCCTCCTCTCTCTTTTTTAGTTCCTCTTTTGCGAGTGGAATGAAATCCCGTAGGTCTCTTATTCTCTTTTCATAGTTCTCGTATGCCTTGATTGCATTGTCACGTTGCCATTTGAGGAACTCCCGCTTTTGAGACGATGTCTTTTCAGACAACTCTTTCTCTGCTGCCTTGAGTGCATCTTTCAACCCTCCGGAGAATGTGAATGTTGTTCCTCCCTTTGATTTCTTTGCTCTCATTCCTGCCATCTGTCACCCCTCCATCTCTTTCAGAATCTCAAAAACCACATTCCGATAGTCCTGTGACACGATGCAGTTCTTTGAAAACTGCGGGAGGACTGCCATTCTCATGGATGCCTTTTCCGCTACAATCGACCGACGAATCGGTGTGACGAACATATCAAATCCGGAACTGGTTTTCATCCACTCCTCAAAATCCATTGATGTCTTGTTTTTCTGTCTCATAGTCACAAGACCCTTGATTCGGAGTTCCGGATTGATTTCCCGCAGATCGTCAACCTGCTCCTGCAAATTGTGAATCGCCTCGTTTTCATATCCTCCGACCTTTACGGGTGCAATGACGAGTTCTGCTGCCAGTAGAATGTTGATGACCACCATATCAAGCAGACGACCACAATCACAAATGCAATAGTCGTATACCTCGGATATTTCCTCCAGTGCATCCCGCAGCCTCGTGACTTGATTTGCCTCCTGCTTGAGCAGCAGTTTCATGTCTGTCTGCATGAGATACCCGTTTGCAGGAATGATGTCAATGTGACTGTACTGTGTGGGTCTTATCAAGTCCGTTGTCCGGTATGACCCGCCCACACTCACATGACGCTCAAGCAGTTCACTCATTCCTGTTCCCTCCGGCTCGTATGCCTCGAATGTTTTGGATGTATCGCCCTGCGGGTCTCCGTCGAGAATGAGAACACGTTTCTCCTGCTCCTCTCCCAACATATAGGCGATCGCATCCGATGTCGTTGTCTTTCCGATTCCACCTTTCGGTGACATAACTGCAATAATTCTCATTTTTTTCTGTTCCTCCTGTTATCCTCTTGTTACCTGTTACATGAAACCTCTGTCCGACTGTATTCCTCCGGTATCTCATAGAGCACGAATCCATCCTCCTCGCCTCCCCAGTCTGCCAACATGGTGTCAAATACTGCATACTTGTCCGGTTCTGTGTCCTGCTGCCATGTTCGCACCTGCTCAAGCATTGCATTTTGTCCGGATGCCTCTCTTTTCTCGTCGTTTCTCTGCATCCGTGCATTGACTCCTGCGACTGCTGCTCATACTCCTCAAATTCCTTGTCATCTCGCATGACAGAGCGTGTCAGACCTATGCTCACAGCGATCGCCAGTAATACCATCACCGCAATATATGTCAGTTCCCGTCTCCTCCTGCTCATTCTTCTCTTTCTTTTTGCTTTCATTGCTGCCTCCGTTTCCTCATTCTCGCCCGTATGTAGAACATTGAGTTGAAATCGTTGTAATAGATTCCCGCATCCGTAAAATCAAAATCCGGATACCATTTCAACATCTGCTCACGAACCTGCTCATGTCCTTTTCTCATGGTCTCGACGTATGTTCCGATTTTCTTATATCCTCCGGCTTTTGCTGTCGGTCTCTTTGAATGAACCACCTTGATGTCGGGGTCTCTCAATCCCTGTGAGGAGTTCCACCGTTTCTCCGATTTCACCCTGTTCTTTTCCTCGACGATATACTTTGCCATTCCTGTCAAACCGTTCTCGTCCTTTTGCAGCCTCCGAACCTCGTTCCTGCTGCTCTGTTTCCAACATCCCTCAACCACATCCATGTCCATGTCGCCATCCATGACAATGTGATGATGCCACCGGATTTCCTCTGTCGGATTGTATGCGGTCACATAGACATATCTTGCGTTCGGGAGACCCCTTTTCTTTCTCTGATAATTCACCCGTCGGATGAATTTCTGCACGTTCTTGATTGCTGCGTCGATGTCTCCGTCTGGAGGGAGATGCTCATTGTCGTATGTAAACGTGAGCCACAAATCCCTGTCCGTGAAATTCTCATTGATAAGACGCTCCACATATTTCCTTGCGTTCTTGTCATTCAGATTCCTTTGAGCCTTGTCATTGTCCTTTTTGATACTCCGACCCTCCGGAGGTACTTCATCCATTTTCTTGAACTGTGGATATATCTCAACCTCGAACTGGTCTCCTGCTCGTATCTCCTTGAGTGCATATACAACCTTTTTCCCATGCTTGAACATCTGCTCAACAAAAAACTCATTCATGTCCTCAAGGCTCTTGTTGTATGCTGCCTCATAGTCATACGGGATGAACGTCATCCCTTTCTTTCTCTTTGCCATTCTGACACCGTTCCTCCTGCTGCCCTTATATATACTTTTCAACGACTTGTTACTATCCATCACAAGGTCGTCAAAAGGGTCTGAAACCCTTTGAATCACGGGGTTTCCCCCGCTTTTTCATGCTTGCAATATGGTGTCAGATTTGCTATAATATTTTTAGGTTTTAAGCGTCTGACACAGACTGCTAAACGGGAGACCGCTGCAACGGTCTCCTTTCTTTTTGCTCTTTTTTCTCATGCTCTGCATATTCATTTTTTAGGTGTATTCCTCGTAAATCGCCCCCTCCGTATCAAACACAAGTCATCCTCACGCTGTTGCAACCGCTGTCTTTCCCTGCTGCTCCCACTTCTGACGTTCCTCCTGTTTTCCTGCCATATATCCGGCAATATAGGACTTGTCAACGTCATCCATCTGTGTGAACCGCTCTGCGATATTCTCAATCATTTCTTTTCTTTCATCCTTTGACATATATGTCACGCTCCTCTCTTTCCTCTGATTCTCTCAAGTTCTGCCTGTATGTCTTTTCCGGAATAATCTGCAAGCAGTTTCTCCGAAATGTGATAAGTCCATATTGATGACATCTGCACCGCTGTTCCGATAGGGAGTTTCCCTTGCTGCATCGCTATTCGGATGAATTGCGGTGATACATTCAATATGACTGCTGCCTCGGTTGGCAATATACGTCCGACTTCCATCCGTCTGACCTCCTGTTCTGACCTGCCTTGTCAATGCGTGGGCGGTCATCCCACACAGACGGGCGACTGCTGCCCGTTTCGGCTCTCAATAGTCATCCTCAATCTGTTCGTCTGCCTCTGTGTAATATTCCCCGTCATATCCTTTTGACATGATTCTCTGATAGCATCTGTCACACACCAGTCTGAACGGGATTCCATGACAATCCTTTGTGAAATACATATCCTCACGATCAACCTCATGTTCGCACACCGGACATGTCCGAATGTCACGCTCCTCGAATCTGCATGACAACCCATTCTGTCTCCTCCTGCAATCCTCGACCGTTCCGTCTCGTCCTGTCATGAGTTGGTTTTTGCAGATGTCGCAATCATTTCCCTCGTTGAAATATTTCATTTCCTGCATCCTGTTTCCTCCTGTGGAGGCTCTCTCGGTCTGTTCATGACCTCGCCTCTGTTCCGGCTGAATTTACCGTGTTGTGTCTTTTCGCCTTAAAAAGTCACCGAAAACCTGTCATCCAACTATGAACCTTTTAGCAAGTTCACCCGCTGCCATGTTTCTCACGGTATTCCGACGCTGTCTTTCGGCTTGCCATCGTCAGAGCGTCGGTCGCCATCCGGACGCTGACGGGGTGACTGCTGCCCCCGTTTCGGCTTTTATTTTTCTGTCCTGCATTGTATAATCAATGCAAGGAGGTGATTTCATGAGAGATTCAATCATTGTTAGCATTTCAGAACTCCGCTCCCTCGTTCAAGATGCTCGTCGTACTGGAAAACAATATGTGCAACTTTCCATTCTTGAGCCTCTTGACGATTCTGACGGTGGAGAACCCGTTCCCGCAGAACTCTCTCTTTGTGCTTTTGATTCTTCGGAGTGCATAGAATTTGATAACATCTATGCACCCGAAAACGAATCCGAACTCAATGAGCAAATTGCAACCGCTGTTCACATGAGTTCTAATCTGTTATGAATTTAGGTCTATCACATACCGGAGATTTGAGGTTTCTGCCTTATGTCTCCGGTATTTGATTCTGCGGATTTCCTTGTCAACCACTTCCTTGAGGCTTTCTTTTTCCTCCTCAGTCAGTCCTTTGACTACAATTTCAAATGCGTCCTCCTCAATCCAAATCGTCACCGTTTCGTTTCCCATGTTTACCTCTAGCCTTGTGTTTAGGTCTGAAATGTGAAATCCGGAAAAACGTTCGTCTGTCGATGTTGTCTCATAAATTGGATAACCCGCCCGTTTGCTGTTCTCCTCGTTCTTTTCATAATCTGTCGGGAAAATTCTTGCTGCTGCCCTCCATGCCTCTGATACGCTACTTACTTTTATGTGTTCCATCTTTTCGCCTCCTATCTGTTGCCTTTGGTTACATTATAGTGACCGCAGTTCACCTTGTCAATACTTTTTTGTTGCCTCCGGTTACTTTTTTATTGATTTTTGTCAGTTACCGTGCTATGCTTTAGAAAAAAAGAGGAGGTGATTCTATATGACGCAGGGTGAACGCATAAAGGATGTGCGAAATTCTCTCGGTCTTACACTTGAAAAATTCGGTGAAAAACTTGGTGTGACGAAAACTGCAATTTCCCGCATCGAAAAGGGTGAACGCAGTCTCACTGAACAGATGACAAAATCCATTTGTCGAGAGTTTAGCGTTGATTATATGTGGCTGACTACTGGAGAGGGAGAGATGTTCGTCGAATCCGACGACGACTTTTTTGAAAGAATTGACCGCATCATGGCGGGTGAGAATGAATCTCGCAAAAATATGATAAAAACTCTCTTGTATGCCTCGGACGCTGATATTGAGGCATTTGACAGACTTGTTGATTATTACATTTCTTTGAGAGCGGATAACAAAAAAGACTGACAGTCTTTTTCAACTGCCAGTCTCGTGGGTGTACAGATATAAAACGAATTTATATATCCTCTTGAGGACTTTTTCGCTTTGTATCTTACCGACTAACTCAATGATAGTCTCTTTGTAATGCAAGGGAACACCACCCCTTTCCGAAACACATCATATCACATATTTCCATGATTGTGGAAATATCGGAGTTCATTTCCATAATTGTGGAAATCGTCTCCCGTTCCCACTCACGGAACATGTCATGTGATACAATTATTTGTATTCGGATTCAAACAGGTCGGTTATTTTGACCCCCAGTGCAATCGCTATCGTTTCGAGTTGAAACAATGTCGGTGACACCTTACCGTTTTCGATGTTGTTGAGCGTCGATTTTCCGATTCCGGATTTCTTCGCCAACTCCATCAACGTGAACCCTTTTGAGGTTCTTGTTTCCCATAACAAAACTTTCATCCTGCTCACCTCCTTTCGCAAGGAAAAGTGTACAAGGTGATAGGTTTGTTCTAAAGAATGGAGGTGTTTTGCATGAAATACGGTGTCAGAAAACCGAATGTCAAAAAGAGCATAAAGGCAAGGACTACTGGAAAAGTAAAGAGGCAGGTCAAAAAGGCTGTGAATCCTCTTTATGGTAAAAAAGGAATGGGGATTGTGAATGACCCGAAAAAGGCTGCTTATAATGCTGTGTATAGTCGAACGACCGTCGGGGTCTCTGATGTGTTAAAAAGTACATCGTCCGGAAATGGACACGCATCCGCATCCTACGACGTACCTGCTCCAGTGAAAAAGGACTACTCCGACCGGACATATAATGTCTGCGGAATCATCCTTGTGGTTCTCGCTGTTGTGCTTGTGCTTTTGGGATTGCTCCTGCTGCTTGCTGTTCCTGTTGGTGGTGTCGCTGCCATCCTGTTGGGTGTCGGCTGTTTTGCTATTGGTCGCAAGTATAGGAAAATTGTGAAAGAACGCTCTGAAAAATAGATTTACACATAAAAAGACGACCCGTGCTGCAACACGAATCGCCTTTGTGGAATCTCTTATCTCATGCCCTGCAAAAAGCATTTTGATAGATGAATCCTGCAAACACCATTCTATCATAAAACCGTGCTTTTTGCATTGGTTTTATTTTTTATACTCTTTTTTAGGATGGTGATTGAATGAAACTACCGAACGGGTTCGGGTCGGTCTATAAATTATCCGGAAACCGACGAAATCCCTATGTCGCAAAAAAGACAAAAGGGTGGGAAATCGACCCTATAACCGGAAAATCAAAACAATTATATATAACCGTCGGATATTACCCGACACGCAAAGAGGCTCTCACTGCATTAGCGGAATACAATAAAGACCCCTTTGATTTACACCATGCAACTATTACTTTCGAGGAAGTATATGAGAATTGGTCAGAAATCCATTTTGAAAAAATCAAGGACACGAATGGTTATAAGGCTGCTTTTAACACATCGAAACCCCTGTGGAAAATGAGATTTGTTGACATCAAACTGGATCACCTGCAAAGTGTCGTCGATAGCTCCGGCAAAAACACTCCCACACTTAAAACCTTGAAAATCCTGTGGGGTCTCATGTATGACTATGCTGTCATTCACGAAATTGTGTCTCAAGATAAAAGAGACATGGTCAGATACGTTGATATAAGCAAGGCGGGAAATCCGAACGCATACAACCGGAAACCTTTTTCAAAGAAAGAGATTTCTATTCTGTGGAAATGCAAAGATTCAAACATATATGTGACCGTCATTCTTATTATGATTTATTCCGGTGTCCGTATCGGGGAACTCCTCGACCTTGAGAAAAAGGACATCCATCTTGATGAACGATGGTTCTATGTGAAAGAATCCAAAACAGAGGCAGGAATCAGAGAAGTTCCCATTGCTGAAAAGATTGTACCATTCTTTGAATACTGGATGAACCGGAAATGTGACCATCTGATTTGTACACCCGACGACGAACCTTTTCAGTACCGGAATTATTATGATTCTTACTGGATTCCTCTGATGCTTGAGTTCGGTTTCGGGAAATTCGTCATTGATGAAACGAAAAAAGAACCTGTCTATGACGGACACCGCCCGCATGATACAAGACACACCTGCATCTCTCTCCTCACCGAAAAGGAAGTTGACGAGAGATTCATCAAGAAAATTGTCGGGCATAAAGGACAGGGTGTGACCGAAAACGTCTACACTCACATTGAACTCCCGACCAAACTTGAGGCGATCAATTTGATTTGATGGAGGGCAATGTCATGAACAGAACAGAATACAAGAATAATTTTTATAAAGAGCATTATGAACGAATAAACCTCGCAGTTCCTAAAGGAATGAAAGATATTATCCGGACGCTCGCAGCAGACAAGGGAATGTCTATCAACGCATACATTCAAGACCTTGTCAGAAAAGACCAGTGCGGAATGTTCGACACGATGCAGGTTGCAGAAAAGAACAGGGAAATGATTTCCGGAATCACTGGAAACATGCACGACGGATATGACATCATATTCAAGGACGGTCATTCCTGTCACTGCCGGACGAAAAAAGATGTCCGGTCATGTATCATTGAATACTGCAAAGAAAAGGGTGATTGAATCGCCCTTTTTTCATGCAAAAATGTGTCTTGCACAAGATTTCAAAAGTATTGCACAAGACACCTGTTTTCGTGTTAGTTACCTGTGTGTTACCTGTTAGTTACCGGAACATTTTCGTGTGTTTTGATGGTGTCTGATAGATTTTCAGAATATAAAGAAAACCCCGAAAATACTGGATTTTCGGGGTTTGTTGCTCTTTTTCGATATTCGGTTGAATTATCGCTTGCTGAACTGAGGCGCACGACGTGCTGCCTTGAGACCGTACTTCTTTCTTTCCTTCATACGAGGGTCTCTGGTAAGGAATCCAGCCTTCTTCAGAACGGGTCTGAAATCGCCGTCTACCTGAAGCAGAGCTCTGGAAATACCGTGTCTGATTGCACCAGCCTGGCCGGTGTATCCGCCACCGCGAACGTTAACCAGAACGTCGAACTTCTCAGCAGTCTCAGTAGCTGCCAGAGGCTGACGAACGATAACCTTCAGAGTCTCCAGACCGAAGTACTCATCAATGCTTCTCTTATTGATTGTAATATTACCATTACCGGGTACTAAATATACTCTGGCGATGGATTTCTTTCTTCTACCGGTTCCGTAGTATCTTTCTGTTTTAGCCATGATTTATTTTCCTCCTCTCAGTCCTTTAGAATGTCAGTACTTCAGGCTTCTGAGCCTCATGCTTGTGCTCAGGTCCTGCATATACGTGAAGCTTGGTGAACATCTGTCTTCCTAAAGGTCCCTTGGGAAGCATGCCCTTAACTGCAAGTTCGATAACCTGCTCAGGCTTCTTTGCTAACTTTTCTCTCAGGGTAGCTTCTTTTAAGCCACCAACGTAATCGGAATGATGATAATATACCTTCTGATCCATCTTCTTACCGGTTACTTTGATCTTCTCAGCATTGATAACGATAACGTTGTCACCGCAGTCGATGTGAGGAGTGAAGATAGGCTTATTCTTGCCTCTCAGCACTTTAGCAACCTCAGATGCCAGACGGCCTAAGGTCATGTCAGTAGCGTCTACTACATACCATTTTCTATCGATTGTAGCTGGACTAGCCATAAATGTTTTCATTATGTTCCCTCCATATTACTTTCGCCGATTCGTGATCGACTTTTTCAGTGTTCTGGTCCGATGGTAATCTGCAGATGTCCGGCTACATTTTACTTCTTTCCAAAACGGTTGAATACTATATTTCAATGCTTCGTCGGGGCTTTGACTCAGCATATTGAAACACTGTCACAGTCATATATTATATGATACCACTCAATGC
>ENA-OZUK01000493-OZUK01000493.1-human-gut-metagenome-genome-assembly--contig:-NODE-493-length-9857-cov-4.522954_pt1 | contig 9857 bp, 7 predicted proteins | sample MGYA00243432_ERZ654019 | MGnify/ENA primary metagenome ERZ654019 (study PRJEB26926, sample SAMN06164760) | human gut metagenome | biome: ENVO:00009003; feature: ENVO:2100002; material: ENVO:00002003... | reverse complement strand
AGATTCCTCTACGTCTCGTGGGCTCGGAGATGTGTATAAGAGACAGACTTTATGTCCTGTCCCATTTTTTATATGACGTGCGTTAGAGGATTCGAACCCCCGACCTTTTGGTCCGTAGCCAAACGCTCTATCCAGCTGAGCTAAACGCACATTTTATATTTGTGAGTACTTGTCGCTCACAACAAAATGTATTCTACTGCAAAGTGAGCAAATTGTCAACACCTTTTTTTAATTTTTTTAAATTTTTTTTAGATTTTTTGTAAAACAGTTGATTTTACACCGTTTAAGCTATATTATTTTCTATATACAGAGACTTTTTATTCCAGATTTTCCATCCAAAGTCTCTCAGAAAGGATTTACTGATAATGAAAGTAGAAGAAAGATTACTAAAATATGTCAGCTATTGGACAACCTCCGATGAATCCTGCAGTGACATTCCAAGCAGTGAGCGTGAGTTCACGCTTGCAAAAGCCTTAAAGCAGGAACTGGAAACTCTCGGTCTTACCAATATACTCCTCACCGATCACTGCTATGTATATGCCAAGCTTCCTGCCACACCGGGCATGGAAAACTGTAAATCCATCGGCTTTATCGCTCATATGGATACCGCCCCGGATTTTTCCGGAAAAGATGTCAAACCACAGATCATTCCCGACTATGATGGCGGGGATATCTTATTAAAAGGAAGTCAGGATGTCTTAAAGGTAAGTGATTTTCCATCCCTTGCCTCTTTAAAAGGAAGAACCCTGATCACGACAGACGGTACCACACTTCTGGGCGCTGATGACAAGGCAGGTGTTGCCGAAATCATGACAGCCGTGGAAGAACTGATTGCAGAAGGTACACCACACGGGGAACTCTGGATCGGATTTACGCCGGACGAAGAAGTCGGCGCAGGTGCGGATCTGTTTGATCTTGCTATCTTTCAGGCAGATTATGCATACACAGTGGACGGTGATTACGAAGGCGAAGTGGCTTACGAAAACTTTAATGCCGCAAGTGCCATCTTTCATATTAAAGGTGTAAATGTTCATCCGGGCGAAGCAAAAAACATTATGGTCAATGCGGCACTGGTGGGATGTGAAATTGTTTCCCGGCTTCCGGAAGCGGAAACGCCGGCACACACCAGCGGCCGGGAAGGATTCTATCATCTGACCGATATGTCCGGAGATGTGGCTTCCGCCACCCTTTCCTTTATCATTCGTGACCATGACAAAACTACATTTGAGAAACGGCTGCAGAATCTGCGTGACGTTGCACAATCCATGAATCAGAAATATGGACCGGAAACCGTCACGCTCGACATCGAACATTCGTATGAGAATATGCTCTCTGTCATTGAAGATAAAATGGAAATCGTGGATCTGGCAAAACAGGCAATTGCCTCCGAAGGTCTGACACCGCTCTCCCGTCCGATCCGTGGCGGTACAGACGGCGCAAGACTGTCCTTTATGGGATTGCCGTGTCCAAATCTCGGTACCGGCGGTTACGGTTTCCACGGCCCATATGAACATATCTCTGTGGAAGGTATGCAGACCGCTGTTCGTATTTTAAAAAATATTGCCACCCATCCGATCCGTAAATAAATTTATAAAAAACCGTCCGCAATTTTCTTTCTGCGGACGGTTTTTGTTCTATAACTTATTAAATTTTCTAATTCCCCTGCATATTTGCAGAATTTGCAAGTACAGGCTTCTGGAACATGCGAAAGAGTCCAATCTGTTCTAAGGCCTTTGTGATTGCAAAAAAGATCACCGAATCAATTGGCCACATAATCAGGTTCTTCAGCGCACGCGCTGGAAGAATCGCCATAAATGCCTGTCCATATAACACATTCAGACAAAGTGTTGTCAGAATCACGTTACAGACCAGCATAACTACAAATTTAGCTGCCAGCACACGCCAGATCGTAAGCTTTTTCTTATAAAAAAAGCATCCATACAGGATTCCGGCCAGTATAACAACCAGCGTCAGCTGTGGACAAAATGGTCCGGTTGGCTTCATCATATACTTGATAATATCCAACGCACCATGGAAAATTCCTCCAACCACCGGTCCAAACAGATAATCAATGATACCATTTGGAATACTGGAAAAACCAATCCGAATAAACTGCCCATATTCAATGGAGAAAAATCCTAGAATGACAGCAACTGCAGCAAGCATTGCCATGGTAGTGATGGTTCTTACCGCTTTTAATTCACGGAAAGAATCGGTGAACAAAGTAACGAATTTTTTCATAAAAAAATTACCTCCTTTGCAGACCTCACCGTACTACAACTGGAGATAATATTATCTTCGGATGCAGCGGGATGCGACTCATGTACCGCAAGATTCTCTTTTCGTCCGGGTGACAACTCCCTGTTCATCCGGCACTTAACGCACATGTGTCTACTCTGCTTTAAACTATTAAATTGCAACGACCTAAGTATAACACAATGGAAAAGAAATGCAACTATTTTTTTTCATTGTATGGCATTTTTATAGCAAAACGCCATCTGTCACACGTTTTTACGTGGAACAGATGGCGTCCGTTGCCTGTTATTTTATTCTTTTCAGGTTCCCATACTTGCAAACAGGGCAGCTATCTCATCCGGGCTTAATGCCTTATTGGGATCTGCCGGTTCTTCCGGCTGAAGAGGTGCTTCTTTTACTGCTTCCGGCTCTTCAATCGGCTCGGGAATATCCTCCGGTTCCACCGTTTCTTCGACAGGTTCCCCGGCTTTATCCGCATTGCCGTCATTGCCCATATTTGCAAACAGGGCAGCTATTTCATCCGGGCTCATGGCGCGGTTTGGATCGGACAGATCCGGCATCGGTGGAAGTTCTTCCTCCGGCAGGTTCTCATCATCCGCTTCATCAACAATCGCTTCCTCCGGAATCGGGTCCGGTTCTACCAGTTCCTCTGCTTCCTCAATGGATTCTTCCGGATCCGGAGGAATAATCTCATCTGCAGCCATGACCGGAAGGTCTTCCTCCGGCTTTAAATTCTCCTCTTCCGGTATATCCGGCAGAATCTCCGGCTCCGGCTCCATACTTTCTTCCGGCTCCGGCGAAATCTCCGGCTCCGGACTCTCCTCCAGCCCCAGCGAAATCTCCGGCTCCAGCGAAATCTCCGGTTCCAGACTCTCCTCCAGATCCGGCAAAATTTCCGGTTCCGGGTTTTCTTCCAGATCCGGCGAAATCTCCGGTTCCGGCTCCATACTTTCTTCCGGCTCTGGTGAGATCTCCGGCTCTACCGGTGTTTCTTCCACATGATTCTGCGGTGCCGGCTGTGGCTCTACAGGTGTTGCCACAGGTACAGAAACCTGCGGCTGGGAAACAACCACTTTCTGACTGTTCATAATGGTCTGATTCAGGCGCAGTTCCATATCTTTCATTGCAATAATGATTTCCTGCAGCTTTGCGGCTATCTCTTTATCCTGTGAATGTTCCTGTTCTTTTCCATCCTTCTGCACCGAAGAAATTTCATCCTTACAGACTGAAAGAATCTCGTCCTTATAAGCACCCGCAACTGTACCGAACCCATCCATTCCTTTCTGGAACGTATCAAACCGGTCGATCAGCTGTTCGTATGAATTCATCAATGCATCGGTATTCTCATGGGACCGCTTGATAATTACTTTCGCTATTCCCTTCTGTGCATTGACAATTTCCTCTGTCGGAATCTTAGATGCCTCTTCCATATATGCAAGCTTCACCGATATTTCCTCAAAATATTTTTTCAGCATGAGATATGATGCCTTTTCCGACTTGAAAATACTCTCATACTGTTCCTCTCTCCGGGCATATTTTGTCTCATATACTAAAATCACGCCTCTGATTGCAACATACAGGCATATCAGATCTGCTGCTGCCAAAACAACCAGAACAATAAACATCTTCGGGAAATTGACCATGGCATACAACTCTGCCATAAAAATAAACGCAAACAAAAGTATCCCGAAAATCATCTGCATCCTTGCTTTCGAATCTTTATTCTTCATATGATACCGCTCCTTCCATGAGCCCGCTATTCTAACCACTATGCAAAATAAGCTCTAGTATGTTATATTTTACCATATTGTGTCGATTCTCACAAGGTTTGTTGTTTATTTCTGCCTTCTATAATACGTCATTTACAATCTGCTCTGCTGTCAGATGATTCTCTTTTAATACCTCATTTACATCATACCGGTCAAGGAATTCTTTTTTCAATCCGTAATTATAGACTTTCATATCACTGCTTCCATAAAATCTTGCGATTTTTTCTCCGAAACCACCATTCAGGATGCCATCTTCCAGTGTAACTACCGTGTCATGGTCTGCCTTCAGCTTCTCCAGCAGTCCCTTATCCAGTCCGGTAATATAATACGGGTTGATTACCGTTGCATGAATACCTTTTTTCTCCAGCATTTCTGCGGTCTGCAGTGCCAGGGAATAAAATGTTCCGAGTCCGATCAGTGCAATTTTGCTTCCCTTTTCCGTTACCTCATAGGTGTTGAGCTGGCTCCAGTCTTTTGTGACTTCTCTGCCATCCGAAATCATGTCTCCGCCCGGAAGTTTGATCGCAACCGGCATTTCCTTCTGCTCCACACTCCAGTCAAGCATTGACAGATATTCTTCCTTTGTTGTCGGTGCCAGATAAACCAGTCCCGGAATATTAGAAAGCATCGGAATATCCTGCAGTCCCAGATGGGTAACATCCGTCATGCCAAATACCGATCCCGTATACACAACAATCGTTGCCGGATTCCCGTCAATACACAGATCCTGTGAAATCTGGTCATACGTCCTCTGGATAAAGCTGGAATACACACCGTATACCGGCTTTCCGCCACCTTTGGCAATTCCGGAAGCAAGTGCTACCGCTGTCTCCTCCGCGATTCCCACATCTACAAACTGCCGGCCGGCCTGTTTCCTTTTCTCCTGCGTAAATCCGAGAATCGTCGGGGTTCCGGATGTAATTGTAACAACTGTCGGATCCTTTTTCATCTTTTCAATCAGATATTCACAGGTCACCGAAGAATAATCTTCCACTTCCGGAAAATGGGATTTTCCGGTCTCAATATCAAATGGAAGATGCCAGTGCCATTCTTCCTTATGCTCTTCTGCCGGTTTATAACCTTTTCCCTTTAATGTATTAATGTGGACAACAACCGGTTTCTTACTGTCTTTTACCTGTTTGAAAGCCCCGATCAGCTCCCTGAGGTCATTTCCATGATCCACATAGACATAATCAAGTCCCATGGCTTTAAATAAATTGCACTCTGCCTGTCCGTTTGTCTCGCGGAGTAATTTCAGATTTGAATAAAGTCCTCCATGGTTTTCTGCAATTGACATATCATTGTCATTTACTACAATGATCATGTTGCTGTCTAATTCTGCCGCAAAATCCATTCCTTCTAAGGCTTCTCCTCCGCTTAAAGAACCGTCTCCGATAATTGCGATCACATTTGCACTTTCCCCACGAAGATCCCTTGCCTTTGCCAGACCGCATGCCAGACTGACGGATGTAGAGGTATGTCCGACCGTAAAATGGTCATGTTCACTTTCCTGCGGACAGCTGTATCCCGTCACGTCGTCGTAATGTTCTTCATATAAATAGGCATCTTTTCGACCGGTCAGCATCTTGTGCGGATAGGTCTGATGGGAAACATCAAATACCATTTTGTCCTTTGGGGACTCAAAAACATAATGCAGTGCAATGATTGCCTCTACCATGCCAAAATTCGGGCCAAAATGCCCGCCGTGAATACTTGCCCTCTTTAATAATGCATGACGCATTTCTTCTGCGAGAGCTGTCATCTCTTCTATATTTAATTTCTTCACATCTTCCGGTCCGTTAATCTTTTCGATATACATATAATAAATTCTCCTTCCGATTTTATCTATCATAATATACCACTTAAAGTTAACTTTAAGTCAAGTATTTTTTATTTAATTTTCAACTTTTTGCTTCAAACCCTCAATTGCCTGAGCCACTATACCTTCGCTCTTAAAAAGATGTAAATAATGTAATGATAAAAGGGGCAAAAGGTATCATTTCCCACTGAAATGCAATTTTTATGTCATTCGCATTTCTTGCGATCCGCTTGTTGTTCCGATATAATTATGCTATGATTGTGCTTTGATTGGAGGAAACCATTTTGAGCGAATATTATAAGTTTTTTCAAAATAAAAAATGTGAATATTTTCCATGCCATAAAGGAATTCCGGAGGAGGACTTTAACTGTCTGTTTTGTTATTGTCCCCTCTATACACTCGGGAAATCCTGTGGTGGAAACTGTGAATATTTAAAAAATGGTATCAAATCCTGCATAAACTGTGGCTTTCCCCATCACCGAAAGAACTATGATAAGGTCACGGGCCGCTTTCAGGAAATTGCAGCCGTTATGGCTGCTTCCGATAAGGAGGATACATCCCATGAAATGTAAACTTACTCCCGGATTATCCTCCGGTGACTGGAACGAATTTTGCAGCCGTTTCCATTTCCCTCCGGATGACCTGCCCCATATTCAGGCAATTTATACGGCACTTCTTCCCCTGGTTGAATCCTATGCGTATTACTCTCTGGATCAGGATTTAGATGGGGTTTCTCTGCCTCACTATGCCTATGGGTTTGTGACGCTTGGAAACGGAGTGGATGAACTGTCGGAATTATATCTGAACCATGAACAGATCCAGGAGGCTTACATTGTGGACTGCATCAGCCTGATGCTTTTGTCAAAGGCTTATGAAGAGTTTGCACATGTGGTAGAACGTCAGAGCCGCCTGTATCTTGCAGAATTATCTTTTCTGGGAGATACCTATTCCCTTGACCTGCTCCCACAGATTTATGGGCGGCTTGCCCCGGATGGCATCCAGCTTACCGAGGGGCAGATGCTCCGGCCGCTTAAGACAGCAACGCTGATCCTGCATCTGGATACAACAACACACGCCAATCTCAAGCAATTGTGTAATACGTGCGCAACCTGCCGGAATTTTTCCTGCCCGTCGAGAAAGGCCACGGCTCCGCATTTGCCGCATACTTATGGGGCCATGCAGATATTCCATACAAAATAATTAGTGCCTGCTGAGTAAGCAGACACTAATTATAAACTTCATTATTTATTTGCTTTTTTCTTTTTCATTACAACAATAACAACTCCTGCCGCAACAACTACTGCTGCTGCGATCAGAACAATAACAATCGTCATGACCGCACCATCCTGTTTTACAAGTACAAGTGCACTGATACCATCCATTGTATACTCGCCACCCTTGATTGTCTCGATGGTCTCAACGCCAGCTTTCTGTCCGTTTATGCAGACTTTCCATTTTCCTTCCGGAATTGTAACTTTTGCCTTGTCAGTGTTTGCATTAAAAAGAAGATACATCTCTTTTGCACTTTCGTCTTTCTGACCGCCCTTTATATTAATTCCTACAATATTATCCCCAAGTCCTTCTACGGATTTTACATATTTTTTCACATCCTCTGATGTAGATAATCGAAGTGCCGGATGTGCCTTTCTGAACTTAATAAGTCCCTTATAATATTCAAATACATCTGCGGATTTCTTGTCGGATAATGTATCCCACTTAATGCTGTTTACATCGTCTCCTGCATTGTATGAGTTTGAATTAAATGTTCCATCATCATTGACCTTTGTGCGAAGCATTTCCTCTCCTGCCTGCAAAAATGGCACACCTTCTGCAGTCATATAAAATGCTGCTGCAAGATTATTCATCTTTATGATGTCCTCTTCACTCGAAGTTGTTTTAGAACCTGCAATTCTGTCAAAAAGTGTGTTATTGTCATGGCATGATGCATAGTTGATAATCTGGCTTGGCTCTTTGCACCATGACTCGTTTGCCATGAATGAATCTGCCATTTTCTTCTCTGCATTCGTTGCTCCTGATACGAATCCGAATGTTGCAGTATCAAATACGCTTCCTTTTAATCCATCACGCATATTGTCGTTGAAAAATGCGAAATCCGGAGTAGAAGCGGAATTCCCCTGTGTAGCCAATGTCACATTATCTTTTGTGACACCGGTCTCCATTGTCCATCCTTCCCCATAGAAAATAACATCCGGATGTGTCTTGTGTACTTCCTCTACAATCTCATTTATTGTATCGGTATCTAAAAGTCCAACCAGGTCAAATCTAAAACCATCCATATGATATTCATCTGCCCAGTAGCATACGGAATCCACAATATATTTCCGTACCATGTTTCTCTCGGATGCTGTATCATTTCCACATCCTGAGCCGTTTGAATACGAACCGTCTTCATTGATACGTGAAAAATAACCCGGAACAAGTTTATTGATACAGAAATCATCTGCACTCATAACATGATTGTATACCACATCCATTACAACGCTAAGTCCGTTATCATGCATAGACTTAATCATCTGTTTTGCCTCTTTTACACGCACATCCCCATTGTGTGGATCTGTAGAATAGGAACCCTCCGGTACATTGTAGTTAACCGGATCATATCCCCAGTTATATGAATTCGACTGATCGTTTCCTTCATCTACGGAACCAAAATCATAGATTGGAAGTAAATGCACGTGAGTAACACCAAGTTCCTTAATATGATCGATTCCAGTTGAAATACCATCTTTGGTCTTTGTTCCTGTCTCTGTCATTTCAAGGAATTTACCAACATTTTTTATGCCGGAACTTTTGTCTGCTGATAAATCACGCATCTGTAATTCGTAGATGATCGCATCATTAATGCTCTCTCCTGCATGTGGATTGGTATCCTTATCCCATCCGTCAGGATTTGTCTCTTCAAGATTGATTACCATGGCACGCTGTCCATTTACACCAGTCGTTCTGGCATATGGATCACAGGCTTCTTTTGTTGAACCATCGATTGTTGAACTGTATGTGTAGTAGGTTCCATTTAAGTCCCCATCCACTTTTGCAACCCATGTTCCATTCTTATCGGCATTCATCTCAATGCTTTCTTTCGGCTCTTTATCGTCAGGATCTCCTGTCTCGTATAAATTAAGCATAACTTTTTCAGAAGTAGGTGCCCACACCCTGAATGTTGTGCTGTCCTTACTCCATGTAGCACCGAGATCATCCCCATCATATGTATACTCATCTTCAAATTCTTTTGTTGAATATATGATTGGCATTCTGATATCACTTACGGTACCATCATATGTAATCTGGTAACTCTTTGAACTGTCAAGTTCCTCTTTCAGAGTAAGTGTATAGGTAGAATCATCTCCCTCTTTTACATCTGCTATCTGAATTTCCCCATCTTTACCTTCTACCTTAAAGGCATTTTTAAGTTCTCCTTCAATATCACCAGTCATTGTGACGGTGATCGTCTTATCCCCATTATACTTTGCAGTATTAAGCTTTATTCCCCTTACTGCATCATCACCGTATTCCTTTGTATAACCCTCAACACCTGATTCGACTTTAACGATCACGGTTCCTGATATCATTTCTGATATGTCAATGAACTGATCCTCTTCATAATCCTTCGCCCAATCCTGTGTTCTTACAACAAATCCTACGGAAGTCACACCGGCTGAAATTTCAATTCTGGCAACTGCATCACCATCCTTAGCCTCTAAAGGATAGTCATTTCCTTCCTGTCCCTCGGCCCACATCCATACAGACCATGGATCATAATCACCATCTGCCCTGTGATAATGAAATTCTATCACAGGTCCTCCATCCGCTTTGACCGGTACGGTATCCAGTATTACCGTACTGATTGTCATGATAAGCATAAGAATTGCCATCCCCAATGCGCTTATACGTTTTCTTGTCATTTTCGCTTCTCCCTTCATTACGAAATTTTACGAAATTTCTTTTTGTATAAATTAGCATATATTTTTATATTTTTCAAGTCTAAATTGTAT
>ENA-OZUK01000480-OZUK01000480.1-human-gut-metagenome-genome-assembly--contig:-NODE-480-length-9950-cov-11.434563_pt1 | contig 9950 bp, 10 predicted proteins | sample MGYA00243432_ERZ654019 | MGnify/ENA primary metagenome ERZ654019 (study PRJEB26926, sample SAMN06164760) | human gut metagenome | biome: ENVO:00009003; feature: ENVO:2100002; material: ENVO:00002003... | reverse complement strand
CACGGAATTCAGATTATTTCAAGTGAGATTGAGTGAGGCTTTTTAGAAAAGTTTCATTGCTAATTTCTCATGATAATATTTTAGCACAGATCATTGTAGGAAGTCTATAGTATCTTGTAGGTTTTTGTAGGTTCTTTCAAAATCCAACAATGCAAATCCATGAAGTTCACGCGTATACTGGTAGGTATAATTCATTTCTACTGCGACCGCTTCTAATCGTTTAAACTCTACGTAATGTTTGTAAAGAATATCTATGTGCTTCGAATTACTCAAACCTTGGATTTGATTGATGATTTTATGCTTTTCCTCGGCAAACTTTGCAATTTCGTCTTTAATCTCACACTCCAGATCAATGATGCGAAAAATTGGATTTATGAACGGGGCATCCCCAGAATGGCTGGATTGTACATGTTCTTTGGAATAATCCATACCAGTAATGCTTGTTGACATTGCTTTTAGCCCACTTAATTCTTCCTTCTTTTGGGTAATCATGGTAGTTAATCGCTGTAGCTGAAGTAAATAATCTTTTGCTCTCATAGATACCTCCGTTCCAGCCTGTAGGCTTCCCCGCATTGATAATGCCGATCTAAGTAATTATCTGCTGTTGCAACATCCGGAAAATAGATCACCTGGTTCTGCTGATCCGCTAGCACACGACCGCTGATGCGGTTACGTACAACGTAGCATACGCCAGGCTTGGGGCCAACTAGGTTGCTGATAGTTTCTGTTACATCGTTCCAGCCAGCTGGCTGTACGGTGCGTTTCAGCGCGGCACGTTTTTCCCGCCGAAATCTGTTTTCCCGTTCCCGGGCACAATTCCGGCAGAACCGGCGCGCAATGCTCAGCGCTTGCACCGGCTCGCCGCATGTTTCACAAAATATGGTTATCATTTACATGCCTCCTTCACTTTCTGTATCCGTACTTTCAGGCTGTCAATCAGTGCATCCTGCGTCGCATCCTTGTCCTGCAACGCGGCGAGAACATCCGTATCACGGGTACCGGTAACTGCTAAATGATGCACAACTACAGCAGCGGTCTGCCCCTGCCGGTGTAACCGTTTGTTCGCCTGTTGGTATAACTCCAATGACCAGTTTAAACCGAACCACACAATGTGGTTTCCGCCATGCTGTAGATTCAATCCATAGGCGCAGGAAGCCGGGTGTGCCAGAAGGATATCAATCTTCCTAGCATTCCAGTCAGCGGCGTCCTGAGGGCCTCGTAGAGCCCTTACACGCAGTCCTGATGCCTCCAGTCGATGTAAGATGCGTGTTCGGTCATGCTGGAAGTTGTAAAACACCAATGCTGGCTGCTGATGCAGCTGTTCCAATAATTCACAGAACGCGTCCAGTTTACAGCTATGTATCTCGACCGGTTGTTTCTTTTCGTCGTACACAGCCCCATTGCATAATTGCAGAAGCTTATTCGACAACGCTGCTGCTGTTCCTGCGTCTATCGTGGTTTCGTCTATTTCCAGCAGCATTTCTCTCTCCATCTGCCTGTACGCCTTTTCTGCTTTGCTGTCCAGCTGTACCGGCACAGTGTCATACACAAGATCCGGAAGCCGCAAATAATCTTCTGATTTCATACTGATGCAGATATCTCCGATCTTGTCCTGTATGGATTTCTGGGCATCTTCTTTGGCTTCGTAGGTGGTAAAATGCCCGCCGTGGGTGTTGCTGTTGAAATACATTTCCCGGAATCCGGTCACGGTTCTCCCTAGACGGATTCCCCCATCCAGCAGGTATAGCTGCGCCCACAAATCCTGAATGCTGTTCGGCGCTGGGGTTCCTGTTAGTTCCACAATGCGGTGGATATGCGGGCGAACCCACGTCAAGGACTTGAACCGCTTCGTCTTCCCGGATTTGAAACTGCTGGACTCGTCAATTACCACCATGTCAAATGGCCAGCTATTACGAAAATAATCCACCAACCAGACAATATTTTCGCGGTTCGTGAGGTAAACATCCGCTGGACTACACGCGGCACGAATTCGTTTTTGCTCACTGCCCAAAATCATAGAGAACCGCAGGTGCTGCAGATGCCCCCACTTTGCGGCTTCGGTATTCCACGTAGCTTCTGCCACTTTTTTCGGGGCAATGATTAAGCATTTGCAGACTTGCAGGCGGTTGTAAATCAATTCGTTAACGGCCGTCAGTGTAATCACTGTTTTTCCCAACCCCATATCCAGGAAGAGCCCCAGCGCCCGGTCGGAAATAATTCGGTCAATGCAATATTGCTGATAGGGATGCGGTGTAAAATTCATTCTGTCAGTCCATACTTGGCGATTTGTGCTTGCATGAACTTGTCCACCTCCTCTCGTGTACTCAGTACATAGACTTTCGTGCCCATCTCAGATAAACGCTTTGCTTGCAGCTGTTGGGATTTGGATAAATTTTCCTTTCGCCCTGGGGCTTTCAGCTCCACCGGGATAATCACACCTTTTGGAAAAAACACCAGCCGGTCCGGTACGCCACAGCAACCTGGTGACGTCCATTTGTACGCCCTGCCGCCGACACGCTGCACACAGCGGCAAAGATAGCACTCCACTTGTCTTTCGTCGTCCATGTCAATCCTCGCTTTCGTTTTTGTGATCTCACGCACGCACGCGTATACATACACGCATCAGGCGTATTAGGTACATTATATATCTCCCTATTCCCCTATTTTATATATCTATATATAAAATAAAGTTACAAGGTTACAATATAGGAATAAGCACGCATTTTCGGTGCATTTTTGTGTAACTGTCTTTTGTAACGTGTAACTTTTCATAAATTAGTCAAAGTTACATTTTTCAAAGAAGGTTACACCGGATAAATCCTTTTTGTACACCGTATGCACAGCCTACTCTCATGGTTTTCTGGCATCGTTCCCACCCCGGGATCCTAGCCAGAATTGCATTGATCTCCGCCGCATCAGACCTCCGGAAATAGCGGATCTCGCCGCCAAAGACTTCGCACCAGATCTCAACGGCGCATACCCGTTCCCGGCGTTTCAGTTTCGTTTTTTCCTTGTCATTGTCGAATCCGCCCGACCAGTACATCTTGCGTTCGATCAGTGTCCGTTTCTCCCAGTCTGCCGGAATCTCCCGATCTAAGAAGTCTCGGATAACGCCCTCTTTTGCACTGTGTTCACTATGTTCTTCCTGTGCTTGTTTTGCGTATGCCTCTACCTCCGGCAGCAGATACAGCTTTTCGCCGTTGTGCCACAGTGTGAGTGCCTCTGCCCAGATCTGCGGCACGTTCGCCGCCAGTTCCGTAAATACGCTTTTCGCCGGCTGCTGTACGCCGCACTCCACCGGCCAGAAACGCCGGTTTCCGGTATGGTCCCGCAAGAATTCTTCTTCGTTGGTTGTACCGAAAAATACACATCTTCTGGGGTATCTCCCTGTCCGTCTGCCGTAAGGTTCCCGAAAAATATCCTCCTGCTTGGACAAAAACTGCTTGATCTTGTTGTCATCCGCCTTAGACATTCCCACCAGTTCCGCAAGCTCCATGATCCAAGATCCCTGTATGGTTTCATAGGCGTCCCTTCCGTCAAATGTTGTTAGACTGTCATTGAACCACTTCGGTGCCAGCAGCCGCAGCAGTGTGGATTTTCCCAGCCCCTGCGGGCCTGCCAGAACCGGCATATAGTCGTACTTGACTCCTGGAATCATGGCACGGGCCACCGCCGCAGTCAGGGACGTTCTCGCCACAGCGCGTGTATAGAGGTTGTCTGCGGCTCCTAGATAGTCGATGTATAGATTTTCCACTCTCGGCACGCCGTCCCATTCTGGAAGGCTTTTCAGATAGTCCTGCACGGCGTTGATCTTGTTTCGATGACAGCACAGGCTCACGGCATCGCTGATCCGGTCCTTTCCGGTCACGGCGTATACCTTTTCGATGTAGTGCCGCAGTCCGGCATCGTCGTTGTCCGTCCAGTCCCGCACCTCCGGACTGTCGTTCCAAGGCAGTGCCCCCAAACACAGGATCCGGTTAGAGAATTCTTCGAAAACGAACTTTCTTTTCAGATTCGGATCGTTCTCCAGAATAATCAGTACATTGTCTGTGGTTTTCAAGGGTTTTCCGGATTCGGAATGTACCTGCAGCAGCTGCATCCAGTCCGCATTTTCCGCAGGTGCAGCCCCGAACGCCGCCGTAGCAGTGGCGTACCGTTCCTGCAGCAGCAGTTGTGCCACACCGGCATCTTTGACCGCATAATCACACGCCGCCTGATAAGACGGCAGCTTGTTTGTCGGCGTATCCGGCTTTGCATCGCTGTCCTTGTCGCCGAACAGGTGCAGCCGCATCAGATCGAACGCATTGCACAGCTTGCCGCCTGCCGGATCGTGTGCGTGATGGGAAAAGAGAAATTTGCCGCCCTCATAGACCACTGCACCGCCGGTAGTTGTGCCGCCGGCATAGGTAAAGCGATCTCCGGTATCGCATACCGTGTACTTGTCCGGTAGGATTTCTGCAATGACCTTGTACACGTCATATATCCGGCAGAACGCCCCTACCACGCCGGACTTCTCTGTCGGATCTGCCTGCTTTGTTCCCCGTGGGATTTTCGGTGCAGTCAGCCCCGCCCACTGTTTCACGTCCCGCCAATCGGCATACATTCCCAGAATGCCGCCGGGATCGGCGAAATACTTGTCCCCGTAGGTGTAGACGTAGGTACTGTCCGCACAGCACGACGGCCAGTACATCAGCCGCGATGCCTCAAAGGTCGTTGGATCACACTGTTCCATGCCGATGTATTCTGCCAGTTTCCGTGCGATCGGCTCGTATTCGTCCGCCGTGCACGTTCTGGACAGCGGAATCAGCACACGCAGTCTGGGCGCTGCCTCACTGTGTTTTCGGGTAGAGTATACGCAGTAGGCACAGTTTAGCCCCTCGATCCGCTGCAGGACTCCCTGCGTACCGCCGGGAGCGATGTTGTCCATATCCAGTGTGACGACCTCTCTGCCTGTCACTGCGGACGCTTTCCGCTGCCTGCCCTCCAATGTTCCTGCAACGTAGCCGCCTACATCTTTCAGGCTGTCCTGTTTGGGTTTCGGCAGCTTCAGGTATTCCTCCAGCGTTTCCGTCCCCCGCATAGGCGTTGCAAGCTTCGCCACGAGTTCCGACCACTGCAGCTGCTGGGCGTTCCACTGCGTGGCTTTCCGGCTGCTGCCGGTGGTTATGGTAATCTTTCTGTCGTTTTGCATTCGTCAGCACCACCTAATCCTTTTTGTAATAGTCCCCCACGAACCCCGCAGCATTTAGAATTAACCCCGGCGCCCAGGGAATTGGTTGCCGCATAATATCACACGCAGCCTCCAGATCCGCACGTTCTTCCGGACAGTCGATCACCGCCTCATCGTGAATGTGCATGACCGTCTGATAGCCGGCATCTTCCAGCCGCTGCAGCGTCACTGCAAGGCAGTCCCTCGCAATCGCCTGCACAATGTTTTCTGTCAGCTTGCCGCCGTAGGTTTCCAGATCCGCCCACTTTTTGCCCGCCTGACTTACGCCGTAATAATGCAGACTGTCACTGTCAAACCGGTTCTTTCCGATATGCGGACGGGCATAGAACAGCTTTCTTCCGGACGGCAGCTGCACAGTCAGAAAATCCTGCTTTGTCGCAAAGTCGCCCTCTCTGCGGAAGATACAGCCGTTTATGCCCACCGGTGTACACGTCTGCACCGCCTGCAGGGCTGCGTTCTCCAGCTGATACCACAGTCTTGTGATATTCGGGTTTGCCTTTCTCCAGCGGTGTACGATGTCCGGCAGCTCGTCCTCAGACAGCCCCATTTTTAGGGCTCCCATGTTGATCAGAGCGCCGGCGGAACCACCGTACCCCAATGCCAGTTCTGCGATCTTTCCCTTTTGCCGCAGTGCGTATTCCGGATTGCCCTTTTTGATTTTTTCAATAGGTACACCAAACATTGCCGATGCCGAGGCTTCGTAGATCTTTCCATGCGTGCGGAACACCTCCTGCCGCCATGTTTCCTTTGCAAGCCATGCGATCACACGGGCTTCGATCGCTGAAAAATCCGCCACGACAAATTTGCAGCCCTTTGCCGGAACGAAAGCCGTCCGAATCAGCTGGGACAGCGTGTCCGGCACATTGCCGAAGGTCAGAGCGATCATCTCCGTGTCCCGCCCCTTTACCATATCTCTGGCAAGGTCCAGTTCCTCGATGTAATTGCGGGGCAGATTCTGCGCCTGCACCAATCGCCCTGCCCATCGTCCGGTACGGTTTGCCCCGTAGAATTGCAGCAGCCCCCGAACACGCCCGTCTTTGCACACGCTTTTCACCATTGCCTCATACTTCTTTACCGAAGACTTTCCCAGTTCCTGCCGTATCTCCAGCACCCGCCGCACCTTTGGGGGCAGTTCCGGCGTTGCAAGCAGCTCCTTGACGGTTTCCTTGTCCAAGGATCCTATCGTCAGCCCGGTCTGTGCTTCAACCCAGTTTTTCAGCTGTCCTACTGCGTTCGGGTTTTCCAGTCCGGTCAGCGTTACCGCCTCCTGCACCAGGTCAAAGGTGACCGTACCGGCAATGTGCAGTGCCCCATCGATCAGATCCATGTCCAGCCGGATACCGGCTGCATTGATCCGCTGATCCAGTTCCCACTCCCGCTGCACCTGTTCCGGCACAGGGAATGCGGACAGCCGTTTTTCAATTGCCATTTCTGTCACCACATCCTGTTTGCAGTACTCCCGAAACAGCCGCCACTTTTCCGGCTCGTGGCGGGGCAAAACCCGAGTGGTCGGGTTTCTTGCGTTCGGGGTGTGCGGCGTGCAGAACGTCCGGATCAGAGCCTTGCCCGTGGCAAGCTTACGCTTTTCCTGCGGCAGCCCTAACGCCTCGCCGGTTGCGGCAAGTCCAGCGGTATACCCACAGTACAAACCGTGAAGCTGTGTACAACGCCACTGGGAAAGCCACGACAGCGGCTCGATCTGAAAATATTTTGACAGACAATACCACTCAAATGCTGCATTGTATGCATGATTCTGTACGTTCGGATCAAACACCGCCTGCACGATTTCTTCCGGCAGGGATTCTCCGCACGCCAAGTCGATGATATTTACATCGCCACCGTCTAAGCTGTAAGCAAACAGCAGAATCTCAAAATCATCGGACTGCACATATTTGTACAGTCCGGATTTCGTGATGTCTACACTGCTATAGGTTTCGATGTCGATGCTCAGATGCCGGCTCATGCACCGTAAATGGGCTGACCTGTAATCGGGTCAACCGCTGTGTACTGCGGTGCCGGTGCCGCCTGCGGATACTGTCCTGCATAGGGGTTCTGCATCGGCTGTGCATAGCCCTGCGGCTGTACAGGAGCACTAACTGCAGGCGTAGCCGCACTGGCGTAGGTGTTTGCGCCGCCAAAGGCGTCTGCTGCGGACACATGACCGCCCAAGGGTTCGCCGTCCTCCAGCTTTTGTACCGCCTCCAGACCGCAGCCGATTCCACGCTTGCCGGAGAAGTTGTAGGCGTAGAACGATACGCATACACGGGCATACATACCGCTGTAGATGTCGCTGGCATTGACGACAGGATTCTGACCGATGTCTACGATCGGCACTGGATTCTTGTTTCCGGCGGTGAATACCCAGTGCCCCTTGCACTCTGCTCCGAAGGGCTCCCCGTTCGGACGAACACCGTCCCCGTCATAGATCGGGCTTTCGATCTTCGGCGGCATTACGCCGTTCCACTTTGCCCCGACACCCGCATTGACCGCTGCCTGATAAGCGGCGTCCAGCCGGGCTTTTGTAGCAACGTCAGACTTCGGAAGCAGTATGGTTACACCGTACTTCGGGTTGCTGCCATCCGGAGCACTGCTGTGGGGCTGATTGAGGTGTACGTAAGAAAGTCTTACCTTGTCCGTTGTAAACTGATTTGCATTCAAACTCATGATGATTTTCCTCCAAACATTTCTTCTAATTTCTTCTTTGCGTATGGTCTGCGTTTGTCTGCTACCGGCACGACCGTAGGCTTTCCAGGCGGCTTCACGATGTAACCGCCGATCAGTTCCGTCAGGTGCTTTTTACCGCACAGTTTTTCCAATGCCGTCAGATTCAGCGGCTTTCGTTCGTATAGCAATGCGGCATCATAGCCGGACTGCTCCAACACCTGAAATGCGGCGTCGGTATTTGTGAGCGCGCGGTTTGACTTGCCCTCCACAAGCTTCCAGCCGGGAATTTCTTTGCCGGCGATCAGCTGCTTTTCGGCATAGTCCTCCAAAGACTTTACCCAGCTTTGCAGGGACTGCGCCGCTGTAAGGATACTGCCGATCTCTGCATCGGACAACAGAGTATCCGTTTGCCGTTTGCCGATTTCCAGCATCTGTACCGCCCGTGCACGGCACTGTGCTTTTGCCCGACAAAACCGACACCAGTCCCCTGCATGGAATTCTCCTGTGCCTTTTGCCGCCTGTTCCGCAAGCGGCTTTACCCGTTCGCCCCACTGCTGCAATTCGTCGGCAGTCATGCTGTCCGTAGAGATGCTGTCGAGCCTTGGCTGTACAATGTGCATCTGTACCTGTCCGATCGTGTACAGCAGGCTGTACTCCCGCACAGCACCAAGAGCATACAGCCGCAGCTGCGGATTGTTCTCTGCCGACACCGCCACACCTTTTCCGTATTTCAGGTCTACAATGTGCAGCGTGTCGTCGTACAGGATCACGCAGTCCCCTGTACCGAATCCGCCGGGGACGATATGGGAAAAGTCCAGCCGCTTTTCTATGACTACATACGGCGTTCCGGAAAATGCCATGCATAAGCTGCGTATGTAGTCCACGTAGGTGTCTGTGTAGCCATCCATTTCCCGTTGATACAGATCGTTCGATTGGATCTCTGCCAGCCGCTGCTTGTATACCGTGGGTTTCATGACCTCGAACTGCTTACGCAGTTTTAGTTCTGCCAGACTGTGAGCAAGCGTTCCCTCAGCGGCGTAACTGCCGGCAGTGTCTGGAAACTGTTTCTCCAGTGCAGCGGACGGGGTACAGTTTGTCCATCGATGCGCACTGGAGGCAGATAGAAATGCGTGTTCTTCCGGCATTAGATTTGCCCTCCCATCTGCCGCAGCCTTCCTGCAAACTCTGCCCGACGATTCTCTGGAACAGATGCAAGCCCTGCCGGTGCACCGAACTCCGCCAGCAGTGCCTGCAGTTCCGGCTGCTTGCCCGCTTCCATCAGAGGACGGCAGGCGATCGCAAGATCGTTTACGCTATAGGTTTGTACCTGTGTGGGAATGCTGGTCGGCAGCGGTTCCTGTCGCTGTACTGGTGCGGCAGCGTTAACCGCTGTAGTTGCCGGAACCGGCGCGGTCATAGGTTGGGGTACCGCAACTGGAGTTGGCTGCGAAGGGGCTGTCGGCAGCAGAGTAGACTGTAAAGGCTGTACCGGTACCGCAACTGGAGCCGGCTGTGAAGAGGTTGCCGGCGGCGGAGTAGACTGCAAGCCCTGCGTCGGCTGATTCGTGGGTTTGTTGCCTGCCAGCAGATCTGCGATCGCTGCGGCCTGTTCTGGCGTGACGGTCAGTGTCATTGTGATTTCCATTGTTGTTTTACCTCCATAAAATTGATAGTGTATTGCAACGCCTGTGGTAGGCGTAGTTGCTGTTTTGAATACCGCCTATTCTTGCGGTAGCCCAGTATAACGTTATTTTTCCTCCTGTTCCATATGTAGTTTCCACAGCAACCGGCGTTTTTCCATTGCCGTGCAATGCCGGTCCGCGCAGATCAGCTGACGGATGTGATCGGGTTTCTCACCGGCACGCAGGCGATCGGTGACTTGTCGTTCTAGCTGCTGCATGCAGGTTGGTTTCCGTTTTGGCAGTAGCATGCCAGCGCAATCGGCACAGCGCAGGTGTCCATCCAGTCCGGGGAATAGCTGCACACCGCTAATACCGCAATGGATACATCTAGTTTCTGATTTCATTTGACAAATTCCTTTCTATGTGATACAATA
>ENA-OZUK01000440-OZUK01000440.1-human-gut-metagenome-genome-assembly--contig:-NODE-440-length-10260-cov-4.976286_pt1 | contig 10260 bp, 8 predicted proteins | sample MGYA00243432_ERZ654019 | MGnify/ENA primary metagenome ERZ654019 (study PRJEB26926, sample SAMN06164760) | human gut metagenome | biome: ENVO:00009003; feature: ENVO:2100002; material: ENVO:00002003... | reverse complement strand
GGTCTGGCGGGAGCAGTGGCAGCTGCCGGTGGGATCGGCATTATTTCTACTGCCCAGATCGGTTTCCGGGAGCCGGATTTTGACAGAGATCCCATCGCCTGTAATCTGCGTACTATCGGAAAAGAAATAGAAAAAGCAAGACAGACCGCAAGAGGCGGTATCGTCGGTGTCAACATCATGGTGGCAACGCAGCGTTACGAGGATTATGTCAGGGCAGCAGTGCTGGCAGGTACCGACTGCATTATCTCCGGTGCGGGACTGCCGTTAGATCTGCCCGGAGTCGTGGCAGAGACGGAAAACGGAATGCCCGGGCGCAGCCACCGGACAATGCTGGCTCCGATCGTGTCGAGCCCCCGTGCTTTGTCGGTTGTCACGAAGTACTGGATGAAAAAATACGGCAGGAAGCCGGATTTCATTGTAGCGGAGGGGCCGCTGGCGGGTGGACATCTGGGATTTAAGCGGGAAGAACTGGATGCTTACACACCGGAGAACTATGAGAGAGAACTGACGGCAATGCTCCGGCAGGTAGCAGAACTGGAAATTCCACTGATCGCAGCGGGTGGTATTTATGACCGGAGGGATCTGGAGCATTGCCTGTCCCTGGGGGCAGCAGGTGTCCAACTGGGAACCCGGTTCGTGACCACAGAGGAATGTGATGCGGCGGATGCCTACAAGCAGGCATATCTCAGTGCGCGGAAGGAAGACATCGTCATTGTGAAAAGCCCGGTGGGAATGCCGGGCAGAGCTATACAGAATGCTTTTCTGGAAAAGGTGGCGGCCGGGGAACGGTTTATGACCGGATGCAGACATTGCATTAAGACCTGCGACCCGAAGACGGCACCTTATTGCATCACCAGAGCGTTGATCAATGCGGCGACGGGAGATGTGGATAACGGACTGTTGTTCTGTGGCAGCAATGCCTGGCGGGCGCAGAAAATAGAAAGAACAGTGGATATCATGGAGGAAATGGCGTGAGGACCATAAGAATCACCGGAACCGGAAGTGCACTTCCGGGAAGGATCGTTACAAATAAAGAATTGGAGCAGCTGGTGGAGACATCGGATGAATGGATCCGGGAGAGAACCGGTATTGCTGAACGTCATGTGTCTGTGGGGGAGACGGTTGTGACACTTGCGTCAGAAGCGGCCCACAAAGCATTGGAACAGGCAGGAAAAACTGCAGAAGAAATCGATCTGATTCTGGTAGCAAGCTGTTCTCCGGAGCAGTATCTGCCCTGCTGTGCCTGCCAGGTACAGGCAGCTGTCGGCGCGGTGAATGCTTTGGCTTTTGATGTGAATGCGGCCTGTTCCGGATTTTTGTTTGCACTGAATACCGCAGATGCTTATCTGAGGACAGGATTGGCGAAAAATGCCCTGATCATCGGCAGTGAGGTACTGTCCAAGCTGGTGGACTGGAAGGACCGGGGCAGCTGTATTCTGTTCGGAGACGGCGCCGGGGCGGTAGTTGTGGAGCGATGCAGGACGGAGTCTCGGGCGGTGGAATACAGTAACGCTTTGCCGGAGACAGAGAAAGGGATGCAGGAGACGGCGGAGGAGAAACGGATACCGGCAGCAGGCATTCTGGGCCGGGCACTGCACTCCGACGGCACCGGTGGCGGAGTCCTGCAATGCGGAGCAAGAGAACTGACAACCCCATATGCAAGGACTTCAGCGGCAAAAACGGACCAAAACCAGCCGACGGACGGCAGGGAACATTATATTCAGATGGACGGACAGGAAGTGTACCGGTTCGCCACCAGACGGGTGCCACAGTGTATCGAGGAAGCACTGTCAGATGCCGGACTTGCTGTGCCAGATATTGATATGTTCGTATTGCATCAGGCCAACGCACGGATCATTGATGCAGTGGCGAAAAGACTGCATGCAGACAGAGACAAATTCCCCACCAATCTGGAAAGGGTCGGAAATATGTCCTCTGCCTCCATCCCGGTGCTTCTGGATGAACTGAACAGGCAGAGAAAGCTGCACCGCGGCGACCGCATCGTTCTGGCGGGATTCGGAGCCGGGCTTACGATTGGGGCTTGCGTGATGACCTGGTAGACGGTATACTGAAAATGATCCGGAGCGCAGGAAGACTGCGGATATGCGTCAGAGAAGGCGGCTTCGGAGGATTGCGGACATACGAAAGAAAAATTCCAGATATCGTAGAGGTAACTATGGGAAAAAGCAACAACCGGATGCTGAACGAATTGCTGGTGAATCTGTTCCATAACGTGATGGACGCAGAGGCAAAGGCGGTCATAACAGACGAATTCAAGGATATTACAAATAATGACATACACATTCTGGAGGCTATCGGTATCGAGGAACCCAAGAGCATGTCCAGGATTGCCGGGGAACTGCATGTCACCGTGGGAACCCTGACCACGAATATGAACAGTCTGGAGAGAAAAGGATATCTCACCCGCAACCGCAGCACCAGAGATAAACGTGTAGTGCTGGTGACCCTGACAGAGAAGGGGAGAAAAGCTTTTTTCCATCACAGAGATTTCCACAGGAAAATGATCCATACGATCATTCGGGATCTGGACGAGGAAGAAATGAAGACATTGATCAAATGTCTGGGAAAACTGGATATATTTTTCAGAGAAGGCAACGAGGAGTGACCGGAGAGATCCGGTCACTCTTTTTGCGTATACGATGAGCCAGCCTGCTCGATTTTGCGGTGGGCGCACTTGTTTAACAAAATTTTATAAAAATATGAGACGAATCGTATGGAAAATATTGACGATGCCTTTGCTTTTTCGGTATAATAAATGATACGGAAAGTATAAAAACAAGATTGGGATTTTACATCTGCAAAGGGTTGGGAAATATTTGAAATTTTGCAGGATATAGAAAGGCATGAGGGTTATGAAGAAAAGTACAAAAGCATGGAGCATGAAGATGAGGCTGGCCCTGCTGGCACTGGCGGCACTGGTGTGGATCGCCGTGCCGGTGAGTGCGAGAGCGGAGGGGGAAACAGTAGATACCTGGGATGGCACAGCGGTAGCTTTTACCCAAGGTAGAGGCACAAAAGAAGAACCCTGGCTGATTGAAAATGCAGAGCAGCTTGCGTATCTGGCGCAGCAGGTGAATAATGGCACGGATTATAAATGGAATCATTTTCTGCTGTTTTCTGACCTTGACCTTAACGGTAATGAGTGGATGCCGATAGGTACAGATAGCAACCCTTTCTGGGGAGGCTTTGACGGCGGCGGACATACAATAACCGGAATGACAATTACAGGAGATGGAGACTATGTGGGTCTGTTTGGAGAGTGCCGCAACTTTACCGCTGATTCCAGCTATATAAAAAGTGTCACGGTAAAGGGGGCTAATATTTCTGGTCATAGCCATGTGGGCGCAATTGCTGGAGAAGGAGCAAATATTTCTGACTGCTATAGTATCGAAAACACGATTTGTGCGGCTTGGTGCGTAGGCGGTATATGCGGAAGTCTGACAGGAAATATTTCCGGCTGCTACAATAGCAGTTCAGTAAGTGGAAATTCTACAGCAGGTGGAATCATGGGCAGTGCCAGTTCTGAAAGAACCGTTGGCGTAGTTGAATACTGTTATAATATAGGTGCTGTAACAGTTCGTCAACAGGATAGCTCTGTAGGTGGTATTACCGGTGCATCAGCGCATAGGTATAACATCAGTAATTGCCTGAATTGTGGTAAGATTACAGGGAATGGCAAAAATGTTGGTGGCATAGCTGGAAGCACGGATTCGAATTATATGAACTTTATCGGCAACTGCTATTACAACAGTGATTTGAATAATGCCGGTGTGGGAGAAGGAGCAAGCGATAAGGTGATTCCCCTGACTACCAGCCAGCTTTGCGGTGCACTTCCGGAGGGCTTGGATTCTACAATCTGGAAAGAGGGCAGTGTCGATACCAGCACTGCAAAGGCTACAGATACAGGAAGTAGATTTGGTACAGCCACAGGGACTTACATCAATCTGACAAAGGTGGCAGATATCAAAGAGACGAAGACTGCTTCCGTACCGGTTTACAACTATGTTACAACGAATGGCGACGACTGGGATATCTATACCCTGATCACCACGGCGGAGGAATTCGCAGCCATCGGACAGGATACGGCAAACTGTAACGAAAACTATGTATTAAAAAACAATATTGATGTGAGCCGAGTGGAACTCAGATCTATTGGAGATCCCGGAACTCCATACATAGGAAAATTCAGTGGAGACGGACATACGATAAGCCATGTGGATATGACAAAAGAAAATGATGTTTATAGTTCTGGTTTGTTTGCCCAGATTGGCTACACGCAAAACCAGCTCAGCGAAAGCGGTAAGGTAATGCTGTTGGCTGCCAACGGAGTGATTGCTTCGAATGCCGAGGCAGGAGGAATTTGCGGAAATTTGTTTGTGGGTGAAATTTATGGCTGCTCCTTTACTGGAACGGTAAAAGGGGCTGAGGCAGGCGGAATCAGCGGTAATGCCGGACAATATACTAAGATTTCCCAGTGCTTTTTTGCAGGAGACGTGCAGGGAAAGGATTCTGCGGCAGGAATCCATCTCAAGTTATTGATCATTGCATTAGTATAGCTGCTGTTACAAGTGGTAAAGATTGTGCAGGAATAGTGAACAGTGGAGATTACGGTACAACGAATTGCTATTTCAATAACGATATATGTAAAGCAGATGATGAACACAATTTGGGGCGTACGACCCTGCAACTGACCTCTTCCGGCTTTTTCAAAGAACTCAAAGACAATGGCTTTGATTCGGCCATCTGGACGAAGAAAGCCAACGACAAAGAGACCGGAACCGCCTACTACCCTTCTCTTGGGGAGAATAATGCAGTTGGTGTGAAGTACACCACAGGTCTGTCGTTCGAGAGAGCAGATACCAACACTCCCACCTATGGAGAGAATATTACTTTTAAAGTAAAGGCACTGGTAAACTTTGTGACAAACGGACAGCCCATCCCTGCGGAAGATACGGAGGGCAGCTTTGAGATCCGGATCGGGGATACCACGGTGGTAAGCGCAGCGCAGATCCAAAACGGCACCGCAACTTACAAGGCGCAGACCGTGGGCGAGACCACTTTCACCCTCGTTTACACCGGGACAAACTCTTCTTTCTTCCCGGAGCAGACGACGAAGAATCTGACCGTGAATATCAATCCGGCTCCACTTACTGTAGTAGGTGAGGGCATTGCCCGTGGAACCTATGGCAATAAGCTGAGTGAACTCACAGTGAACGGATTGACAGCGAAGCTGGGGAATAATGTTATTGACGGAAGCTGGAAGATCGACGGAGATGAGATTCCTTATGTCGGTGACAGCGAGACCTATACGGCGACATTTGTTCCGGAACATCCGGAATACTATCAGACGTTGACCGCACCGGTGAAGCTGGCAATTGAAAAGGCGGAAGTTTCGGAAATTCTAATGCAGAATTTATATTACAGTTGGGCAGCCAAAGGAGAGAAGGAAGTACAGATACCGGGACTGCCGGAAGACAGGGGAACGACAGAATTAATCAGTATGGTAAAGTCAGATGATGCTAACATTTTGGCAGCAGATTCCAAGGTTGAATATTCGGAAGGAAAGCTGATATTTACCCTGGGAGAAAATACTGAGGAAGATATCGACAAGACTGCCACATTATCGGTTAAATTACAGTCACAGAATTATAAGGATTTCTATGTTGATGTGCACATCCGTCGCACCGAAAAAGCAGACCGCGAGGATACCCCGGATCCGGATGCCTTTGACATGACCTTTACCGTCAGCGGCAATGATCTGGCGGCGCAGATCACCACAGATCGCACTGACGTGGAGTTCAGCTTTGATGGAACGGACTGGGGGCAGACCAAATCCACCGGAGTCGGTCACAACGGGAAGGTGACTGCACAGATCCGCTATGCGGAAACCGATGATTATAACGCAAGCCCCGCCGTATCGAAGACATGGAACTCCGGTCACGGCCCGCTGAACCGCCACGACCGGGTGGAACCCACCTGTCAGGCAGAGGGCAGCATCGAATACTGGACCTGCGACGTCTGCGGACTGTATTTTGCATCCGCAGACGGAAGCAAGAGCATAACAGCGACAGAGATCGTTCTTCCGAAGACGGATCATAGCTGGGCAGAAGGATATCTGTCCGATATGACCGGACACTGGCATAAGTGTGGTGTCTGTGGAATCACCAGCAATACGGAAAAGCATGCATCCGGTGGCGCGGCCACCACAGATCGGGCGGAGATCTGTACCGTCTGCGGTTATGAGATCGCACCGAAGAAGCCTGCTGCCAGTAACGACGATGACGATGATGACGACGATGACAGCAGTCAGGCGTCCAATACGGACCAGAAGGCCACGGACGCGGCAACACCTCCCGCAGCCACGGCAACACCTCCCGCAGCCACGGCAACGCCTGCCACACCCGGTGTGGTAAAGCCTTCTGTAATTCCCGTGCCCCCGACAACACCCGCTGCGGACGAAAACCGTAAGGAAGATGCGGCAAAGCCCTCCGGGGAGGCACAGGACACGCAGGAATCGAGTGGAGAAGCACCGCAGGAGGAGCGGATAGATTCCATGACCGCCCAGACTTCCGGCTCTCAGGAATCCGGCACAGAGCAGATAACGGAGACCTCCGGTAAGGGAACGAACGCAGGCCGCGTGGCGGCAGCGGCAGCAGCCGGAGCCGTAGTGGTCGGCGGTGGCGGCGCAGCTGTCTACGTGACCATGATCAAAGGAAAGTTTAAATTCAAATAACGTATGATAAGATGATAAGCGAACCTCAGAGGCCCGGTGCTTCTGAGGTTTGTTTTGCCATAGGGGAGAAATCTGCCGGAAATTACAACAAACTATTTTCAGATGAAAATAAATGTATTAAAATAGAAATAAGTATTGACAGAACGAAGACAGTTTTGCATAGTTACAGCAAACGCAAGAGAAACTAATGAAATATAGAAACGGAGGATCCTACGATGAAGAGAATCGGAATGTTAACGAGCGGTGGTGACTGTCAGGCATTGAACGCAGCCATGAGAGGCGTGGTGAAGACCCTGGCGAACGGCAAGGAAGAGGTTGAAATCTATGGTTTTCTGGACGGTTACAGAGGACTGATTTACGGTAATTTCCGCATGCTGACAGACAAGGATTTCTCCGGCATCCTTACCAAGGGCGGCACGATCCTGGGAACCTCCCGTACCCCCTTCAAGACGATCCAGGATCCTGATCCCAACGGACTGAATAAAGTCGAAGCCATGAAGCAGAATTATTATAAGCTGCAGTTGGACTGCCTTGTAATTCTCGGTGGCAACGGCACTCACAAGACGGCTAACCTGTTGCGGAAAGAGGGCCTGAACATCGTGACCCTGCCCAAGACCATCGACAATGATCTGTGGGGCACCGATATGACCTTCGGTTTCCAGAGTGCGGTGGATATTGCAACGGATGCCATCGACTGCATCCATACCACAGCAGCTTCCCACGGCAGAGTATTTATCGTGGAAGTTATGGGACATAAAGTAGGGTGGCTGACCCTGAATGCCGGAATGGCAGGCGGTGCGGACATCATCCTGCTCCCGGAGATCCCTTATGATATCGATAAGGTGATCGAGAAGATCGAAGACAGGGACAAAAAGGGCTGCCGTTTTACCATTATCGCTGTGGCTGAGGGTGCGATTTCCAAGGAAGATGCTGCCCTGACCAAAAAAGACTACAAGAAAAAGATGGAAAAATATCCGTTCCCTTCCGTATCTTACGAAGTGGCTGCACAGATCCAGGAGAAGACCGGCAGAGAAGTACGTGTCACCGTACCCGGCCATATGCAGAGAGGCGGAAGCCCCTGCCCTTATGACAGAGTATTCGCCAGCCGTCTGGGCTCCGAGGCAGGCAAGCTGATCCTGGATAATCAGTATGGATTCATGGTAGGTTACAAGAACCGTGAGATCGTAAGGGTTCCGTTAGAGGATGTAGCGGGCAAGTTAAAGACCGTGGATCCCGATGCTACCATCGTACAGGAAGCGAAGCTGCTGGGCATCTGCTTCGGCGATTAAGACAGAAAATTAATGAGTAACTATTTTCGCCAAGCATCTGCTAATATTTGATGGCTCTGAATAGTTACAAGGAAGAGAGAAAAAACATGTCATATACAGCACTATACCGGAAATTCCGCCCGGACGCTTTTTCCGATGTCAAGGGTCAGGATCATATCGTGACGACATTGAAGAATCAGCTGCGGGCGAACCGGATCGGCCATGCGTACCTGTTTACCGGAACAAGAGGTACCGGTAAGACCACGGTGGCCAAGATTTTTGCGAAAACAGTGAACTGCGAACACCCCACAGAGGACGGCCCCTGTGGGGAATGCCGTATTTGTAAGGCAATCGCAGCAGGAGCCAGCATGAATGTCATCGAGATCGATGCGGCTTCCAACAACGGTGTGGACAATATCCGTGAGATCATCGACGAGGTATCCTATTCCCCCGCGGAGGGAAAATACAAGGTCTACATCATCGACGAGGTGCATATGCTCTCCCCCGGAGCTTTCAACGCATTGTTAAAAACGCTGGAAGAGCCGCCATCTTATGTTATTTTTATTCTGGCGACCACAGAGGTGCACAAGATCCCCATTACGATCCTGTCCCGCTGCCAGAGATATGATTTTAAACGAATCTCCATTGATACCATCACGGATCGTATGAAGGAACTGATGGACACCGAGCAGGTACAGGTGGAGGACAGAGCTCTGCGCTACATTGCAAAAGTAGCGGACGGTTCTATGCGAGATGCCTTGAGTCTGTTGGATCAGTGTATTGCCTTCCATCTGGGCAAAGAACTGACCTATGATATGACCCTGGATGTGTTGGGGGCAGTGGATACGGAAGTGTTCAGCAGGTTGCTGCGCTTCGTCATGGACCGGAATGTGTTAGGCTGCATTGAACTGTTGGAAGAGATCGTCATGCAGGGCAGGGAGCTGGTACAGTTCGTCACGGACTTTACCTGGTATCTGCGGAATCTGATGTTGGTACAGACAGCGGATAATCTGGAGGATGTCATAGACATGTCTACGGACAATCTGGCGAATCTGAAGGAAGAAGCTTCCATGCTGTCCATGGACCAGATCATCCGCTATATTCATATTTTCTCCGAACTGTCCGGACAGATCCGCTATGCGGCGCAGAAGCGTATCCTGGTAGAGATTGCACTGATCAAGCTGTGTAAGCCGGAGATGGAGACGGATCAGGAAGCTGTCCTGGATCGTATCCGACAGGTGGAGGAAAAGGTCGAGAACGGTATTGTAGTCACGGCGGCCCAGATGCCTGCCGGAGCTCCCGGAGCACAGGGAGTGCCGCAGGCCGGTGTGGCAAAGCCGAAGCCACAGTTGCCGAAGGCGGTCCCCGAGGATATCCAGGAGATCGTACGGAAATGGCCGGCCATCGTGGGAAATGCCGAGAATCCCATGAAGATGTATCTGAAAAACGCCCGATTAAGTCTGGGTGGAGACAACAAGCTCATGGTGGTGTTGGAGGACGGACTGGCTTCCGATTATTTCAAAGGAGAAGCTCACGAGCAGAACAAGCAGCAGCTGGAAATGCTGTTGTCCGATTTTTCCAGCAAAGAGATTGAAGTGACGATCCAGACGGTGGAAAGCAGCAGAGAATTCGAAGACAACTATGTGGATCTCAGTAAGGTCATCAACATGGAGATCGATGAGGAAGAGTGATCCTGCGTGAATTTGGGATTGCGGCAGACTTGCAGATAAGGTAAGATAGAATAATAACTCAACCATATATGAGCACGTAGGACAATAGTCCGAAATGCGAATATATGTTATGATTTCGAAAGTGCGCAGCACGGAGAAATCAATTATAAATAATATGGAGGAAACAGCAACATGGCAAAAAGAGGTGGATTTCCCGGAGGCGCAATGCCCGGAAATATGAATAATCTGATGAAGCAGGCACAGAGAATGCAGCGTCAGATGGAAGAAGGACAGAAGGAACTGGAGACCAAGGAGTTCTCCGCATCCGCAGGTGGCGGAGCTGTGGAAGTGACCATCAACGGTAAAAAAGAGATCACATCCATCAAGCTGGCAGAGGAGATCGTGGATCCCGAGGATATCGAGACTCTGCAGGATGCTATCGTGGCAGCAGCCAACGAAGCACTGCGCAAGGTGGATGAAGCCAATGCAGAACTTATGGGCAAAATGACCGGAGGATTAGGAGGATTTCCTTTCTAATGGAACTCTACAGCGGACAGATCAATAAATT
>ENA-OZUK01000410-OZUK01000410.1-human-gut-metagenome-genome-assembly--contig:-NODE-410-length-10559-cov-9.093012_pt1 | contig 10559 bp, 8 predicted proteins | sample MGYA00243432_ERZ654019 | MGnify/ENA primary metagenome ERZ654019 (study PRJEB26926, sample SAMN06164760) | human gut metagenome | biome: ENVO:00009003; feature: ENVO:2100002; material: ENVO:00002003... | reverse complement strand
CTGTTAAACTCCTTCTTCTCAGCTTTAAGGTCAACGCTTTCCGACAGCATATGAATCACCCCTCTCATCATTTACAAAGCCGTTACAGTTCCCTTTCAGATGCTATGTTGTATGCCGCAACTGCATATAGCTTGCCAGCACATTCCGCAAGATTATTGAGCGAAGTCTCTCCAGGATCATTATAATCAAGCATACCGCATACTGAGATGCCCTTTATGTCAAGACCAACAAGCCCCGTTTCCATTATCTCAACGACCTCATGAGAAGCAAATCCTCCTGCATAAGGTCTTGCCGCAGATGTCACAAAAGCAGGATCATAAAAGTTCATATCAAAGATCACAAAAACAGGTTTTCCTGATACATTCTTTTTTATTGCAGAACCCACGTCTGAAAACTTCATATAATCCATGTCAGAAGCTGTCAACACATCTATACCCAGCTTTTCCAGCCTGCCACCGTATTGTGACATTCCGTTTCTTATTCCAACTTCAAGAGAAGAAGCATTGTCGCACATATCCTCTTCTGCCACTCTAACAAGCGCAGAACTTACCGAACCGCCGAAGTGGATAACAGCCATTTTGCCATACTTTTCATAGCAAGCTTTTATCTGCCCATAAGATGTCTTATCATCTCCGCCGATCATAAAGCTGCAAGCTCCCGTGGAAGCTATCGCTTTTTCAGCCGTATATATACATTCCTCAGCTGCTGCCTTTGAGGAATCGTCGATAATAAGATCACCGCAATCACCGCTCTTTACGCTATGCGCCATATCAATGTCAAGTCCCTGATCGCAAAAACCAAAGCCAAAAATATCACGTCTGAAATATGCAGAACCTTTTCTTGAACCAGGCTTTGCAGTTTCATCACACTCATATGGTAATGCTGCAAAAAGAATATCATAACCATTTATATCATCGACCATAGGCGTTTCCAAAAAACCTGTTGGCCCCAGATCTTTCAGATCATCAAAGTTTAGTTTAAATGGACATTTTACCATATCTAACACCGACCTTTCCTATTATTCCTGCTCCGCTTTTTTCTTTGAAAGCAAAATAACAAACTGCTTTAGTATCGCTACTGCATTTATCGCAGTTATGCCTGCGGGATCGTAATTTTCCATTACCTCCACCAGATCAAAACCTACGATATCCAGCCCCGCAAGACCATTTCTGATTATCTCACAGGCTTCATATGTAGAAAATCCTCCCGGCATTGGAGTGCCTGTACCCGGCGCATAAGCAGGATCAAGAAAGTCAATATCGAAAGTGATAAAAACCTTAGCGTCTCCCACCTGTTCCTTTATTCTGCGGCAAGTTTCCTTTATTCCGATCTTATGAAGCTCTCTCGCCGTGATGACCTTCATTCCGTGATCTTGAGCATACTTGATGCGATAAGTATCTCCGCCGCTTCTTATACCGACCTGAATAGAATGTTCAGTATCAAGAATATCGTCCTCAATAGCATTTCTAAAAGGCGTTCCATGATTATATTTTATCCTGTCGCCATAATCCCAAGTATCTTCGTGGGTATCGAAATGCACCATTGCGACCTTGCCATACTTTTCGCTGTAAGCTTTAAGTTCAGCATATGCAATAAGGTGATCGCCGCCCAGAACGATAGGCACTGCACCTGCGTTGAGTACCTTTCTGACCGATTCCCTGATAAGCTCCATTGTCTCCTCAACATAACCAAGCACAACGCCGATATCGCCCATATCCATGCCTCTTAAGTTAGCGACCTTATATGAGTTATCCTGTTCATATGACAATCTGCCTGCACCATAAGCATTTCTTATCGCTCTAGGGCCAAAACGACAGCCTGTCCTGTTTGTCACGCTGGTATCATAGGGCACGCCCAAAACAACAAAATCTTCGCCATCGATATCCTGCTTATATGGAAGCCCGAAAAGCGTCTTGATATTATTTCCTCTGCGCTTTGCAATGTTGCTTCGTGTCTCTTCTGAAATATTTTTATCAAACATTTTCGATCATTCCTTTCTTAGCATATTCTTTGATGCCCGCCTTTTTGCAAGCCACACAGGTAATAAATTCTTTTACGATACGGCTGGCAAGAATTGAAGTTATTCCCCCTGCGTCATAGTTCGGTGCGACTTCAACAAGGTCAAAGCCAACAATATCAAGACCGATAAGCGCATGACGAATAAGTTCAAGAGCTTGTCTTGAAGTAAATCCACAGGAAACGGGAGTGCCTGTACCGGGAGCAAAAGCAGGATCAACAAAATCAATGTCAAACGTGACCATGACCTTATTATTTCCGACCTTTTTACGAATAAGTTCAGCGGTTTTCTCAATGCCCATATGATGTATATCAACAGCATAGATATGCTCAAGGCCTGCATCATTTGCAAAATCGAAGTCGCTCTCGTCAAAAAGTCCGCCTCTCATACCTACCTGTATAGATGTTTTCGGGTCAATGCAGTCATATTCGATCGCTCTTCTGAAAGGGGTAGAGTGGTCGTGATGTTCTTTATCAGTATCGCTGCCCCATGTATCTGTATGCGAATCAAAGTGTATTATCGAAACAGGCCCGTAAACATCCTTATACGCCAGCAGTTCAGGAAAAGTAATAGAATGATCACCGCCCAGAACGATTGGAATTGTACCTGTTTCCAAAATAGCTTTCATTTCCTGTGGTATCGAACCAAGATAAGCTTTCTCAGCGTTCCACATATCAAGATCTCCATAATCAACACCCTTTACATATTTACTCGTATCAATGCCGACAGCCTCGTTCACGCTGTCTGTGGAAAAGGCTCTGCGAATCCCATCAGGACCAAACCTCGTTCCCGGACGATATGTTGTTCGGATATCAAATGGAATACCTATAATAGTGTAATCCGCCCCAGATGTGTCAGTTGAACTTTTCAAACCGCCATATGTAAGCTGCACCTTTTTATCAGTATTTATTGCGTTCATAGAATCACTTTCCTTTCTTAATTTGTTGATTTCATTTTACGCTATACAGTTACAGTAAAGTCAATGCTCATTTGTAAAGAAAAAATTAATTCTATGGCAACAGATTATCTTAAAGCGTTCTTTATTTTCTGCAAACTAAACGTCTAAAGCACATATCATATTATTAATGGCACAAAAACACCCCGTATCATAAGACACGGGGTGAAACTTTTGTTATCTATTCAGATATCCTAAACTTTGCAAGAATTACTTCTTCTGTGCAATAGCAGCCTGAGCAGCAGCAAGTCTAGCAATTGGAACTCTGAATGGTGAGCAAGATACATAGTCAAGACCGATCTTGTTGCAGAACTCAACAGATGTTGGGTCGCCGCCGTGCTCACCGCAGATACCGCAGTGGAGCTTTGGATTAACTGGCTTACCAAGTTCAAGAGCCATTTCCATAAGCTTGCCTACGCCGTTCTGGTCGAGCTTAGCAAATGGATCGTTCTCGTAGATCTTTGCATCATAGTAAGCATTGAGGAACTTACCAGCATCATCTCTTGAGAAACCGAATGTCATCTGTGTAAGGTCGTTTGTACCGAAGCAGAAGAAGTCAGCTTCCTTAGCGATCTCGTCAGCTGTAAGAGCAGCTCTTGGGATCTCGATCATTGTACCAACCTCGTACTCAAGGTCAGAACCAGCAGCCTTGATCTCAGCGTCAGCAGTCTCAACAACGAACTTCTTAACATACTTAAGCTCCTTGATATCATTTACCAGTGGGATCATGATCTCAGGCTTAACTGTCCAGTCTGGGTGATTCTTCTTAACGTTGATTGCAGCCTTGATAACAGCCTTTGTCTGCATCTTAGCGATCTCAGGATATGTTACTACAAGACGGCAGCCACGGTGACCCATCATTGGGTTGAACTCGTGGAGTGAAGCGATGATAGCCTTGATAGTCTCAACAGGCTTGTTCTGTGCCTTAGCAAGAGCCTCGATATCAGCCTCTTCTGTTGGTACGAACTCGTGAAGTGGTGGGTCAAGGAATCTGATAGTAACAGGGTTACCCTCAAGTGCCTCATAAAGAGCCTCGAAGTCAGCCTGCTGCATTGGCTCGATCTTAGCAAGAGCAGCTTCTCTCTCTTCAACTGTGTCTGAGCAGATCATCTCTCTGAATGCAGCGATTCTCTCAGGATCAAAGAACATGTGCTCTGTACGGCAAAGACCGATACCCTCAGCACCCAGCTCTCTTGCCTTCTTAGCGTCAGCAGGAGTATCTGCGTTTGTTCTAACCTTCATTGTTCTGAACTTGTCAGCCCAGCCCATGATTCTGCCGAACTCGCCAGCGATTGTAGCGTCAACAGTTGGGATAATACCATCGTAGATATTACCTGTTGAACCGTCGATTGAAATATAGTCACCCTCGTGGAACTCCTTGCCTGCGAGTGTGAACTTCTTGTTAGCCTCGTCCATAACGATATCTGAGCAGCCAGATACGCAGCATGTACCCATACCACGAGCAACAACGGCAGCGTGTGATGTCATACCGCCTCTAACTGTAAGGATACCCTGTGAAGCCTTCATACCTGTGATGTCCTCAGGTGATGTCTCAAGTCTTACGAGAACGACCTTCTCGCCTCTCTCGTTCCAAGCCTCAGCGTCATCAGCTGTGAATACGATCTTACCACAAGCAGCTCCTGGAGAAGCGCCAAGACCCTTGCCCATAGGAGTAGCAGCCTTGAGTGCCTTTGCGTCGAACTGTGGGTGAAGAAGTGTATCAAGGTTTCTTGGGTCGATCATTGCAACAGCCTCTTCCTCAGTTCTCATGCCCTCATCAACGAGGTCACAAGCGATCTTAAGAGCAGCCTGTGCAGTTCTCTTACCATTTCTTGTCTGAAGCATATAAAGCTTACCGTGCTCAACAGTGAACTCCATATCCTGCATATCTCTGTAGTGATCTTCAAGTGTCTTACAAACCTTGTTGAACTCAGCGAATGCCTCTGGGAACTTCTGCTCCATTTCAGAGATGTGCATTGGTGTACGAACACCAGCAACAACGTCCTCGCCCTGTGCGTTTGTAAGGAACTCACCGAACAGACCCTTAGCACCTGTAGCTGGGTCTCTTGTGAATGCAACACCTGTACCGCAGTCATCACCCATGTTACCGAATGCCATGGACTGAACGTTTACTGCTGTACCCCATGAATAAGGGATATCGTTATCTCTTCTGTATACGTTAGCTCTTGGGTTATCCCATGAACGGAATACAGCCTTGATAGCCCCCATGAGCTGCTCCTTAGGATCAGTTGGGAAGTCAGAACCGATCTTAGACTTGTACTCAGCCTTGAACTGGTTAGCCAGTTCCTTAAGATCCTCAGCGTTCAGCTCAACGTCCTGCTTAACGCCCTTCTTAGCCTTCATCTCGTCGATAAGCTCTTCAAAATACTTCTTACCAACTTCCATAACTACGTCAGAATACATCTGAATGAATCTTCTGTAGCAGTCCCAAGCCCATCTTGGGTTACCAGACTGAGCAGCGATAGTCTCAACAACTTCTTCGTTAAGACCGAGGTTAAGGATTGTATCCATCATACCAGGCATTGATGCTCTAGCACCTGAACGTACAGAAACGAGGAGTGGGTTCTCCTTGTCACCGAACTTCTTGCCTGTGATCTCTTCCATCTTTACAATGTACTCGTTGATCTCTGCCATGATCTCAGGATTGATCTCACGGTTGTCCTCATAATACTGAGTACAAGCTTCCGTTGTGATCGTAAAGCCCTGAGGAACAGGGAGACCGATATTTGTCATCTCAGCAAGGTTAGCACCCTTACCGCCGAGAAGCTCTCTCATGTTGGCATTACCCTCAGAGAAAAGATAACAATACTTCTTTGCCATTGGTTTTTTACCTCCAAAAATTTTTTGAATTCCGAAGCGTGCGGACACAATTATCCCGTCGCCCACGGTTACATATATATTATAACAGATTTAAAGCCAAATTACCATAGGTTTTTCTCACTTTTATACATAAAATCTTATACAATATTTGCTCACTTTTTATGTGCAATATGACAGTTTTTAAATATCAACACATAAAAAAGCCCTGCTGAAAAACAACAGGGCTAAAACGTCTATTTTGTCGGTGGAAGCAGCTGCTACCTCTGCAGAAAATACCTACTTATGTCCGATACCGCAGACAAACGGCAATATACGATATGCCGTACATTTATAATGCGCTGAACGGGGTGCGCCACGCTTATTTCTAAGCCACCTATATCATACCATATCCGCAAGCATTTGTCAATAGCAAAAATGCAAAATAAAAAGCCCTGCTGAAATCAACAGGGCTGAAAAGTCTATTTCGTCGGCTGGAAGCCAAGATACCCAAAATACCTGTGACTTATGTCCGAACACAGCAGACAAACTGTGATATATGCGGTCTTTCGACACTTTTATTGTAGCACATCTGCCTGCATTTGTCAACAGCAAAATGTAAAATAAAAAGCCCCGCTGAAAACAGCAGGGCTGAAAAGTCTATTTCGTCGGCTGGAAGCAGCCGCATTACTGCGGAAAAATAAGCTACTTATGTCCGAACACAGCAGACAAACTGTGATATATCAGGTCTTTCGACAGCTATATTATAGCATATCCGCAAGCATTTGTCAACACCTATACCACCTGAAAAAGATAAAATTTCAGATAATCCGTTTCAGGCACATTGAGAAGTATCGGGTGGTCAGGGGCTTGCTGTCTTGCTTCAATAAGCTTGAGCTGAACGCCTGCATCCTTTGCAGCACTCATTACCATTTTAACAAACAGCCTGTTCTCCATAAAATGCGAACATGAGCAAGTAGCAAGATATCCGCCCCTTGGCAGAAGTCTCATTGCCCTGTAGTTTATCTCCTTGTATCCCCTTTCAGCGCTTCCAACTGTCTTTCTGCTTTTCGTGAACGCAGGCGGGTCAAGGATTATCATGTCGTAATCCGCCTTTTCCTCAAGAAGTTTAGGTAGCAGGTCAAAAACGTCTGCACAAAGAAAATCCATTCTGTCAGTCAGACCGTTTCTCTCAGCGTTCTCCCTAGCCGTGTCAACAGCGAACTGTGAAACGTCCACCGCCGTAACGTGCCTTGCTCCGCCCATTGCCGCATTAAGAGCAAACGAACCAGTGTGCGTAAAGCAGTCGAGCACCTTTTTGCCCTTTGCTATCTTCGATACCGCAAGGCGGTTGTATTTCTGGTCAAGGAAAAATCCCGTTTTCTGACCATTCTCAACATCGACCTCATAACGTATTCCATTTTCCGTTATCTCAGTGATATTTGACGGTGGTTCAGGGAGAAATTCAGCCCTATACCAGCCTTTGTACTGCTCCAAGCCCTCCAGCTTTCTGATAGCGACATCGTTACGCTCCATTATGCCAGAAACTTTAACTCCGTCCTTTTCAAGCTCTTCAACAAGAAGCCTGAATATCATATCCTTTATCATATCCATGCCGTAGGAAAGCACCTGCGAAACAAGTATATCTCCATACTTGTCGATAGTAAGCCCCGGCATGCCGTCAGCCTCACCAAAAATAAGCCTACAAGCCGAAAAATCGTCCCCCATAACAGTTTTTCTGTAATCTATAGCATAGCGGATACGTCTGCGGAAAAAGTTTTCCGAGAAATTTTCATTTGCGTTGTCAGATAAGATCCTTATCCTTATCTTGCTGTTAAGGCTGAGAAAACCCGTTCCAAGATAAGAGCCTTTTTCAGAGAAAACATCGCAAAGCTCACCGTTTTTCAAGCCCTCAGGCTCGTTTCTCAATTCGTCACAATACACCCATGGGTGACCGTTTTTCAGGGACATTTCCCCTTTTTTCGATATAGTGAACGCAGGATAGATTCTTTTGCTTTTCATTATTATACCTCACAATAATTTATACATTATCCACACAATATAAAACAGACCGTAGGGGACGACGCCCTCGGCGTCCCACCACTCCATGTTCTGTGTAAAAACATCAGCAATATTGCCTTAAAGTATAATTATAGCACAATTCTCTCTATTCTGCAATACATATGTATCACCGCACCCGAAAATTTTCAGATGCGGCGTTATATGGGGGATTATAACATCAGCACTTTGTATTACAAAGCGCCAAAATGAAGAAAGCTTATTTGTCCGCAGGGTCAATAAACTCGATAGGGTCTATCCACTGACCGTTCTTTTTCAAGCCAAAGTGCAGATGAGAAAGCTCTGCCACTTCCGCCTGAGCAGTGTCACCCACAGCACCTATGACCTCCCCTGCATTCACCTCGTCACCCTCCTTGACGGACATTTCATTTGACAGATTATAGTAATGTCCTACAATGCCGTTTCCATGGTCGATAGTCATGCAGTTGCCCCACAGAGGGTCGTCCCATATCTTTGTAACAGTGCCCTTGTTCATCGCCTTGACAGGCTCGCCAAGGTCAGCTTTGATATCAACGCCGTCATGGGTTTTCCAATAGCCGAGAGTTTCCGACTTCACAAGCTCGCCATTAGAAAACGGCTCTAATATCTCACCGTTCACAGGCATAACATTTGGCTGCGTCTGAATGTCCACATCCGGCTTGGAGCTTTCGTCCTTTTTAACGTCCGTTTTCTTGTTATCAGCCTGCTTTGGTGCAGTGCTGTCAACGCTCGAAATAGTCAGATTGTCGGTGATATCCTCCATAGCCTTGTTATATGCAGCTATACCCGCACCGCCAAGAGCCAGCAGACACGCCGCAAGTGTAATGTAAACACCCTTCGCTCCCAGAGCCTTGCCTGCGTGTGAATTTCTGATACTGAATTTTTTCATACACACAAAACCTTTCTCCGATATGATTTCCGCAGCCACTGTTGCGCCCACGGCAGTCTTATGCTATCGGCAGCATAAGTCCTCTGGCATTATTTTTGACATATACGGGTAAAATATTCACAGCAAAATAAAAATACCGCACCCAAGCTTTCACCCAAGTGCAGTATTTCCTATTTCTAATCACATTTATGTAGGGGACGGCGCCCTCGACGTCCCACCAATTCCAAATTATCTCTATCCGTTTTGTATCTTTCTTTTGTCCTCTCAGCCTTACCTATCCTGCGGTTTTTTCCTAACAAACTTATACACAACCCCTGCAATAGCAAGCACCGCCGCAACTCCTGCCAGACAAAGGCAGACTATAACATCATAGCGGCTGTTGTCAGCACCTTTCACCGAAAATATCTCAGAAAGTTTCATGCCGTTCCATGCATTGCTCAGCACAGTCATTGCCACTACCCATACCGCAGATGCCGCAAAGCAAAGTGCACACTTGAAAAAGCCGTTCGCCTTTAGATACCTTATAATAAGGAACACAGCCCACACCAATGCCACACAAGCCACCGTTGCAAGCATGCCGTCACGAAGATCTACCACGTCACCGTATTTCAGCGTACCAAAAACAACGCAGGCAAAAGTCAGTACCGAATCCGCCGCCATGCACACAAGCCCCTTGCTGTTTCTCACATACTTTTCAAGCTGTTCACTTCTCAGCACAAAAGGCGAAAATACGATAGCCTCCCCAAGGAGCGTTCCAAGCACCGCCATAACAAACCAATCTCCGTGAGAATAAATGCACCCTGTGGCATAAAGGAGCACAAGCGAGAACGTCGCAGAACTTAACGTCCATAACACCCTGTTTTTCTTCACAAGCACAGGCACATTAATGAAAGAAAACGTCAGCATAAGCGACGTGATAAGCACCATAAACCAACCTATACCGCCATGAGCCACATTATAAATAAAGCTCGGTATTATCGCCGCAAGATAGCCTATCCCAGTTATGATAGTGTACCCCCGAACAAAGCTTTTATAACTTCGCACCATAAACTCAGCCTCTCTCTGCTGATTATCCTCGCTCGCCGTGCAAAGCTCGTGCTCAGAAATGCCCAGCACCCTGCAAAGCCCCGATATCATCGTTATATCAGGATATGATACCCCTCTCTCCCACTTGCTCACTGCCGACTCAGTAACATAAAGCTCCTTAGCAAGGTCTTTTTGAGAAAGCCCCAGTTCTTTTCTTTTTGATTGAATGAATTTTCCAAGAGTAATTTTATCTTCCATAGCATATCACCTTTCAATTTGTTCGGAGTGCACTCTCTATGGTCAACATTATAGCCTACGGCTTTGAAAAAGTCAACAAAATCGGGCTGGACTGTCAGTCAAGCCGCCTATTTACGCACTTTTTCGCATCTTTTTCATCTTATCACTGCCCTATCCACGCCAACAAAACAGCACAAAAAATCGCCCTGCTAAAAAGCAAGGCGTTACTGGAGCGGGTCAGAGGGATCGCACCTCCATCTCCTTTCAGGAAGAAAAGTATTCTAGTAATTGAAATAAACCCGCAAAAAATATGAAGTCCTTACTCATCGTAAGGACTTTTTTATGGAGCGGATTACGAGGCTCGAACTCGCTACCTCCACCTTGGCAAGGTGGCGCTCTACCAGATGAGCTAAATCCGCATTTGGTGCTTCCGGACGGAATCGAACCATCGACACGAGGATTTTCAGTCCTCTGCTCTACCGACTGAGCTACAGAAGCAAAACAATGGCGACCGGAATGGGGCTCGAACCCACGACCTCTAGCGTGACAGGCTAGCGTTC
>ENA-OZUK01000405-OZUK01000405.1-human-gut-metagenome-genome-assembly--contig:-NODE-405-length-10614-cov-3.784165_pt1 | contig 10614 bp, 6 predicted proteins | sample MGYA00243432_ERZ654019 | MGnify/ENA primary metagenome ERZ654019 (study PRJEB26926, sample SAMN06164760) | human gut metagenome | biome: ENVO:00009003; feature: ENVO:2100002; material: ENVO:00002003... | reverse complement strand
ATATAAGTTTCATATTAAATTGACATATTAAAATGCGGTGAAAATAATCCTTTCACCGCACATAATAATTACTGTTCTGTTTTTGCAATCTGCGTATCCATCTTTAAAATATGATTAATCAGCCATCCGCCGAGGAACTCGATCAGCTCATGCAGATATTCCTGCTGGTTGTCATCAATTTCTTCCAGCTTATCCAGATCGATACTCATCAGCTTGTCCACAAATGCCTGATGCGCCCTCTTTTGCGCTTCAAGCATCGGGCTGTTGATTTTCTGCATATAGGCCTCTTCATCTTCAAAATGAAACTTGGTATATTCCCGGAGTTCATCCAGCAGACGTACAATTTCATCGTATTTGTCATGAAGCAGGTCGTTATGGATCAGTGCATTTACCTCTCCGATAATCTCAAACAGCTTCCGGTGTTCCCTGTCTACCAGTTCAATTCCCGTATAATATTTCGCGGTAAACACAAACGGATCTTCTTTCTGCATTTTTCCGATCATCATGTCACTGCTTAAAATATGCCGGTACAGCCAGCGTACCAGATAGGTCAGAATCTCATCGAGCATCGCCGATGCATTCTCCCCGGTGAGTGGCTGCTTTTCCAGAAGTTTTACGTGATCGGCAAATGCCTGATGCTCTTTTTTCTGCAGCGGCAGTTCCGGATCGTTCTGTGCCTGCATATAGGCTTCTTCGTGTGCAAAATGGTTTGCGGCATAATCACTTAAATGTGCCAGTATATTTTTTACCGTCTGTGGTGTGCGTGCTTCCTTCGGCAGTTCAACCGCTTCATTGATCAGCGAAAACAGTTTGCGGTGCTCTTCATCGATCTGGTCGATGCCCGTCAGACAATCCTGCGTAAATTCGTACATTATTACGTTCCTCCCTCAGTGTATTTTCTCTGTGAAAACAAAAGTTCTTTTCTGCCACTATATAATCATTTTTTGGAATTGTCAAATACGAATTACTTCTATCATACTCTGTGCCGTTACACCATTAAGTATCCGTGCAGACATTTCTCCATAATACCAGAGTACTCCAAACTTTTTTGCATCCATAAAAAAATTCCTCCTATATCTTTCTGGTTCTAAGCTTAGAAAATATAGGAGGAAAAGTCAATCTACGATTCCTTTATATCGCCTGATTCCGGCGTATTCTGCCCCACAGCCGCGGGGTATACAGTGTCAGAATCTTATTTACCTGATTTACTACCTTTGGATGAACAAGCAGGTAAATCACGCAGATACTCAGACAAATCAGAACAAACAGCGCAAACCATCCCCAGTCTCCGAGATAGTCATAGATTCCCGCAAACATCAGGATATCCCGCAGGATCCGGTGCAGCATATATACCGGCATCGTATTCTGTCCAATCACTGACAGACAGGTTTTCCCACGCGGCACAAAAAACATAATCGCCCACGAAATCAGAAACGCGGCAATCATCAGTGCCAGACGGACAAACGGTCCTTCCCACACATCATCCAGTTCATAATAGGAAATGTTTTCATAGACCATGCCAAGCTCATCTTTTAACTTTGAGCCAAACGCCAGAATCCCCGCACAGATTGCCACAGCAGCCGGTACAACAACTCTCCGGTAAACCGGTCGCAATGCCCGTTCAAGCACCGGTTGTTCCATATAATATCCCAGATAAAAGAACGGACCAAATACCAGAATACGGGACATGCACAAAAAATCGCCGATATTTTTGAAATATCCGGCGATCAGGGCCAGCGCAACCGTCACGATTAATACCGGTATCTCTTTGTACTTCCGGATGACAGGAATGGTAAGATACCACACAATCATGGCAAACAGATACCACGGCGCCCCACTCTGCGAGAAAAAATTAATCTCTGAGAAATCCCGGAATCCACACAGTGCATATACTATCTGAATTGCAATAACAAATATGATGTACGCCTTGATCAGATACAATATTTTTTTAAAATTATACTGCCCGTTTTTATATATTTTCTTTGCAAAATAACCTGACACAAATACAAAAAGCGGCATATGAAATACATAGATCAGGCGCTTTACCACCACAAGAACACTTTCTCCGTGGATAGGGAGCAAAAAATGTCCCAGCACGACTAAGAATATCAATACCGCTTTCAAATTATCAAAAAAATAATCTCTCTCTTTATTCATTCGACACATCCTCTATTACCGAGAATGTATTATAGAACTTTTGCCGAAAAAGTCAAGAACTATTACGCTTTTTGTTGAAACATTCCGTAAAATACCGCATCGGTATGTTTACGGATTTCCCCAAAATCATGGTATGGCACTTTCATGTTCCAGAAACACAGATGAGTGGAATGATTAATTTCCTCCATCACAGACAAAACTCCCGGCTGATCGGATTTCGTGATATAAAAAATCACGGAATCGAGAATCTTTTTTTCACTGTAACTATATTCAATTTTCTTACGCGTATAGCGAAATTCCGGTGTACAATCGTATTGTCTGAGTTTCAACTCAATCAATGCCCGGATTCCCTGCATGGTATAAATAGAATACGGAGCTTCAAATCCAAACCAGAAACCTTCTTTCTGGTAGAAACTCAGTTCCGTAACATCCGGCCGCATATATTCTTCCCGCGCAACAACACGGATTCCGTCTGTATAATAAAATGTTTCTTCCGTATACACCATGATCGACGGCATAAAATCACCTCATCTGTACAATGTGCCAGTCATCTGTTCGTATCTTATTTGCGAAGAACAAAATCAGATACCATCTCATCCAGACTTTCAGCAGATGCAGAAAGTTCTTCACTGGTTGCAGATACTTCTTCAGAAGTAGCAGAATTAGACTGCACAACCCCGTTTACCTGCTCAACAGCAGCGGAAATCTGCTTTACCGATTCTGCCTGCTGATCAGAAATCTGACGGATCTTAGCCACCTCCATAACAACCGCATCCAGCTGTTCGATCATTTCCGACATAAACTGGGAAGTCTCATCTGCAACAGAGCTTCCGACACCCACCTGATTCAGACTGTTTGTCAGCATGACACGGGTTTCTTCTGCCGAAGAAGCACTCTCTTCCGCAAGGTTTTTAATCTGTTCTGCAACAACCGCAAATCCTTTTCCTGCTTCACCGGCACGCGCAGCCTCAATGGATGCATTTAAAGACAACAGGTTTGTCTGGCTGGCAATGCTTTCAATCTTTCCGATGACAACCTGGATATCATTGGTGGTCTCTGAAATATGCTGCATGGCTTCGACCAGTTCTTTCATCTTTGCACTTCCGCTGTCTGCCTTGATTGCAACCCGCTTTGCCTGGTCATGTACACTGTCTGTAGACTTTGTATTTTCTTCGATATGTGTAGCAACCTCGGCAACCGAAGATGTCAGCTGCTGTACTGCCGCTGCCTGATCGGTAGCTCCCTCTGCCAGTCCCTGCGCACTCTGTGCCAGCTGGTCAGCTCCTGCGGATACCTGATTGGAAGATTCCTGTACATTTTTGATCGTCTGGCTCAGATTATTTTCTGTCGCTTCCAGTTTCTTTAAAATTTCACCGAAATTTCCCTGATAGGCTTCAATATCATGGGATCTCGCATCAAAGTTTCCTTTTGCAAACTCTGTAAGGAGCTGATTGATATCGTCCACAACACCCCTTAAATAAAAAGATGTATTGCGGAAACTTTCTGCAAGCTTTCCCAGTTCATCTTCCCCCTGATAAGGAATATCAATTTCGAGATTTCCGTGTGACATGTCATCTGCGGCCTTTTCTATCTGGTCTAACGGTTCAAGAATATTTTGTGTCAGTTCCTGAATGATCTTTTTGGAAAGCAATGGCATACCAACTACTGCAATGACAGGAATGATAATCCATACCGGATGTCCAAATACAAGCATTAAAATTGCAAACAGAATATTGTTCACCAGTAAAATTGCAAAAATTGCTTTCATAATCATTTTCAGCTTATCCGCAATTTTCACATCTTGAAAGTAATTCTTACGCATACGTCTCCTCCTATGTATCGTATACTATTTGTCTATAATTCTACATCGAAATGTACATAATAGCAAGCAGAATTATCCAAAAATTATACAAGTCTGTCCAAAACTGCTTGAGATCTGCAGTTCCACACACGGAGCATCCGGATCACTGCTGCCCTGACCTTTACATTCCACATGTCCGCCTGCATTGCTGTGTTCAAAGTATCATGTGCATTTTGCTTGCCACCAGATATACTGCGATAAAAATAAGAATAACTGCGTGAAGCCCACAAGAGGTAAAAAAGGAGCCATCTGTTTCAGATGACTCCCAAAAATCATATGGCTATGCACCAGCCATAAGTCTCTATTTTACTGTACGGACAGATAAGAATATCCCATCAGACTTGTATCCACGTCATGTGCCACCTCACGGCCCTCACGAATTGCCCAGACAACCAGTGACTGTCCTCTGTGCATATCTCCCGCAACAAATACGTTCTTTACATTTGTTGCATATGTTCCAGGCTCTGTAGCTACATTTGTTCTCTGGTTCAGCTCTACACCGAATGCCTTTGCAATGTATTCCTCTGTTCCAAGGAATCCTGCAGCGATCAGTACAAGTTCTGCCGGAATCTTCTTCTCGGAACCGGAAACCTCCACCATATTTCTGCGTCCGGTCTTCTCATCCACCTTGCTCTCAAGTCTGACGATTGTCAGACCATTCAGCTTACCGTTCTTATCCTTATGGAATTCCTTTACGGTTGTCTGATAGATTCGTGGATCTGTACCGAAACATGCAATCGCTTCTTCCTGGCCATAGTCGGTCTTTAACACCTTCGGCCACTCCGGCCATGGGTTATTTGCTGCCCGCTCTGCCGGTGGACATGGCATCATCTCCAGCTGGGTTACAGACTTTGCACCCTGACGGATAGCCGTTCCCACACAGTCATTTCCGGTATCACCGCCACCGATGATCACAACATTTTTTCCCTTTGCGGAAATAAATTTGTTGTCCTTAAAATTGGAATCCAAAAGGCTCTTTGTGTTGCGTGACAGATAATCGACTGCAAAATAGATTCCTTCTGCATCACGACCTGTTGCCTTGATATCACGCGCATGCTTTGCTCCACAGCAGAGGATGACTCTGTCATACTCTTTTAACAGCTCTGCACTCTTGACATCCACACCGACATTACAGCCTGTGATAAACTTCACGCCCTCTTCTTTCATAACATTGATCTTACGGTCAATGATCTGCTTTTCGAGCTTCATATTCGGAATACCATACATCAGAAGTCCGCCGACACGGTCATCTCTCTCATATACCGTAACCTCATGTCCTCTCTGGTTCAGCTGATCTGCTGCTGCCAGTCCGGAAGGACCGGAACCGATGATGGCAACTTTCTTTCCGGTACGAACCTTTGGAATATGTGGTCCGGCATAACCTTCTTTGTATGCCGTCTCAATGATTCCATGCTCATTGTCCCGGACAGATACCGGATCTCCCCAGTGTCCACAGGTACATGCCTTCTCACACAGAGCCGGACATACACGGGAGGTAAACTCCGGGAAATTATTTGTCTTGTGCAGACGGTTATATGCCTGCTGATAGTTTCCGGTATAAAGCAGATCGTTCCACTCCGGTACCAGATTGTGTAGCGGGCAGCCGGAAGTCATTCCGGCAACAGTCATACCCGACTGACAGAACGGGACACCGCAATCCATACAGCGTGCTGCCTGCTCTCTTTGTTTTTCTTTGGAAAGGAAGATGTGGAATTCATCAAAATTTTTGATTCGTTCCTTTGGTTCCACCGAACGCGCCTCACATCTGTCGTATTCCATAAATCCTGTTGGCTTTCCCATTGTTTCTTCCCTCCTTATGCTCTCGTGCTGGCATAAAATGCCTCAATCTGTGCCTGCTCTGCATTCAGACCTTTTTCTTCCATCTGAACGATTGCCATCTGCATACGGTTATAATCATATGGGATGACTTTCTTAAACTTCGGCAGATACTCACTGAAGTGATCGAGAATTTCCTTACCTTTTTCCGAATTGGTCAGGGTAACATGTTCTTTGATCATTTCTTTGAGCTCTAATACGTCATATTTATTGGTGACTTCCTCACTGAATACCATAGACTTGTTGGTACGCATGTACAGATCGTTATCCTCATCTAATACATAAGCGATACCACCGCTCATACCTGCGGCAAAGTTCTTTCCGGTTTTACCAAGGATAACGACACGACCGCCCGTCATATACTCACATCCATGATCGCCGACACCCTCAACAACAGCAGTAGCTCCGGAATTTCTGACACAGAAACGTTCTCCTGCCACACCATTGATGAATGCCTTACCGCTTGTCGCACCGTACAGTGCTACGTTACCGATAATGATGTTCTCATCCTTTTTGAAGTTTACTCCTGCCGGTGGATAAACGATCAGCTTTCCGCCGGAAAGTCCCTTTCCGAAATAATCGTTGGAATCTCCCACCAGTTCGAGTGTCAGTCCCTTGGGAATAAAGGCACCAAAACTCTGTCCGCCGGCTCCGCTACATTTAATAATGAAAGTATCCTCATCGAGTGTATCGTCATACTTCTTTGTAATCTCTGATCCGAAGATTGTTCCAAGCGAACGGTTTACGTTTGTTACTTCGGTATCGATCATACGCTTCTGCTTCTTATCAAGTGCCGGCTTTAACTGTTTTAAGAACTCCGTGATATCTTTGGTCTTATCCAGTTCGAAATCATATACCTGCTTCGGATCAAAAATAACCTTCTGCTTTGTTCCTGCAAACGGATTATTTAAGATATTGCTCAGGTCAAGCTTTGCTTCACGCTCGGACAGATCTCCGCGAACCTTTAAGAAATCGCTTCGTCCGACGAGTTCATCCACTGTGCGGACACCAAGTTTTGCCATGTACTCCCGAAGTTCTTCTGCGATAAAGCGCATGAAGTTCTCAACATACTCCGGTTTTCCTGCGAAACGCTTACGAAGCTCCGGATTCTGGGTTGCAATACCTGCCGGACAGGTATCCAGATTACATACACGCATCATGACACAGCCCATGGTTACCAGAGGAGCGGTTGCAAAACCAAACTCTTCCGCGCCAAGACATGCAGCAATGGCCACGTCTTTACCACTCATCAGCTTTCCGTCTGTCTCAATTCTTACTTTATTACGCAGTCCGTTCATAATCAGCGTCTGATGTGTCTCTGCCAGACCAAGTTCCCACGGAAGACCTGCGTTGTGGATGGAACTGCTTGGCGCAGCACCTGTACCACCGTCATATCCGGAGATCAGGACAACCTGTGCACCGGCTTTTGCAACACCGGCTGCTACGGTACCGACACCTGCCTCGGAAACCAGTTTTACGGAAATTCTTGCATCGCGGTTTGCATTCTTTAAGTCAAAGATCAGCTGTTCAAGATCCTCGATGGAATAAATATCGTGGTGTGGTGGCGGGGAGATCAAAGATACACCCGGTGTGGAAAGTCTTGTCCTGGCAATCCATGGATATACTTTCTTACCCGGAAGATGTCCACCTTCACCAGGCTTTGCTCCCTGTGCCATTTTGATCTGGATCTCCTGCGCACTGGTCAGATAACGGCTGGTAACACCGAAACGTCCGGATGCAACCTGTTTGATTGCGGAACAACGGTTCTTTCCGTCCGGTCCGACGGTCAGACGATCCTTGTCCTCACCACCTTCACCGGTGTTTGACTTACCGTGTAAGTGATTCATGGCAATGGCAAGTGTCTCATGTGCTTCCTTCGAAATAGAACCGTAAGACATCGCTCCGGTCTTAAAACGTGTCACAATAGAATCTACGCTTTCCACTTCCTCAAGCTTCACACCCTTCTTCGGGTACTCAAAATCCATCAGTCCACGCAGGTTCGTATGCTTTTCTTCTTCATCTACCAGACTCGTATACTGCTTGAACATCTCATAGTCTCCACGCTGGGTAGACTGCTGCAGCAGATGGATGGTAGCCGGATTGTACAGATGCGCATCGGCTCCGCTTCTCATCTTGTGGCGCCCCTTGCTGTCAAGGGTTACATCGGTTTCAAGTCCCAGCGGATCATAGGCTGCGGAATGAAGCGTATTGACATCATTCTCGATATCCTTGATGGAAATTCCGCCGATGCGGCTGACCGTATTGGTGAAATACTTGTCAATGACATCTTTATCAATACCAAGTGCCTCAAAAATCTTGGAACCCTGATACGACTGGATCGTAGAAATACCCATCTTGGCTGCAATCTTTACAATACCGGTGATAATTGCATGGTTATAATCATCAACTGCGGCATAATAATCTTTGTCTAACATGTGCTCGTCGATCAGCTGTTTTACGGTATCCAGTGCCAGGTATGGGTTAATTGCACTCGCACCAAAACCAAGCAGTGTTGCAAAATGATGTACCTCACGCGGCTCTCCGGATTCGAGAATCAGGGAAAGGGAAGTACGTTTCTTTGTCTTTACCAGATACTGCTGCAATGCAGATACGGCAAGCAGGGAAGGAATTGCCACATGGTTATCATCCACGCCTCTGTCGGAAAGGATCAGGATATTGGCTCCGTCTCTGTATGCACGGTCCGCCTCAATAAAGAGACGATCTACGGCTTTCTCAAGACTGGTATTCTTATAATAAATAATCGGAATGGTTTCTACCTTAAATCCGTCTACTTTCATATTGCGGATTTTCATCAGGTCTGTGTTGGTCAGAATCGGATTGTTGATCCGAAGTACTTTACAGTTCTCCGGTTTTTCCTCTAAGAGGTTTCCGGCAGATCCGATATACACCGTCGTAGAAGTAACAACCTCCTCACGGATGGAATCGATTGGCGGGTTGGTTACCTGTGCAAACAGCTGCTTAAAATAGTTAAACAGCGGCTCACGGTTTCCGGACAGCGCCGCAAGCGGTGTATCTGTACCCATCGCAGCGGTACCCTCAATGCCGTTCTTTGCCATCGGCAGGATGGAATCCTTTAAGGACTCATACGTGTAACCGAATGCTCTCTGCATTCTCTGACGTTCTTCCTGTGTGTATTCCGGCACACGCTCATTCGGGATTTTTAAATCCTTTAACATGACGATGTTACTGTCAAGCCACTCACCATACGGACGCTTGCCCGCATATTTTTCTTTTAACTCATCGTCATCAATCACTCGCCCCTGCACAGTATCTACAAGAAGCATTTTACCAGGACGCAGACGGTCTTTGGTCACGATATGGGTCGGATCAATATCAAGAACTCCGACCTCGGAAGAAAGAATCAGATAGTCATCGTCTGTAATGTAATAACGGGATGGACGCAGACCGTTACGGTCAAGAACCGCTCCCATCATATCTCCATCGGAAAACAGGATGGATGCAGGTCCGTCCCAAGGCTCCATCATGGTTGCATAATACTGATAGAAATCTTTCTTTTTCTGTGTCATCACAGCATTGTTTGCCCATGGCTCCGGAATCATGATCATGACTGCCAGTGGCAGATCCATGCCACTCATCACCAGAAACTCCAGCGTATTGTCCAGCATTGCGGAATCAGATCCTTCGGTGTTGACGACCGGAAGTACCTTCTGGAATTCCCCGCGCAGCTTGCCGGATGCCATCGTCTCTTCCCGGGCAAGCATCTTGTCTGCATTACCACGGATGGTGTTGATCTCACCGTTATGTACAATAAAACGGTTTGGATGTGCTCTCTCCCAGCTTGGATTTGTGTTGGTAGAGAAACGGGAATGTACGGTTGCAATTGCAGACTCATAATCCTTATCCTGCAGATCGGAGAAGAACTGACGCAGCTGCTCTACAAGGAACATTCCTTTATATACAATCGTTCTGCTCGAAAGGGAAGCAACGTAGCTGTCATCGTTGGACTGCTCGAATACACGGCGTGCCACATACAGCTTGCGGTCAAAATCAAGTCCCTTCTCCACATCTTCCGGTCTTTTGATGAACGCCTGCATGATGCATGGCATACATCCTCTGGCCTTGTCGGAAAGCTTGTCCGGATGAATCGGTACCTGTCTCCATCCGAGGAATTCCATTCCTTCCTTCTCGACAATTACCTCAAACATCTTCTTTGCCTGATTGGTCTTTAACTCATCCTGTGGGAAGAAAAACATTCCGACGCCGTAATCTCTCTCTTCTCCCAGCTCGATTCCAAGCGGCTCTACCGCTTTCTTAAAGAACTTATGGGAAATCTGAAGAAGAATACCAACACCATCTCCGGTCTTTCCGTCGGCATCTTTTCCGGCTCTATGCTTTAAGTTTTCAACAATTTTCAAGGCATTTTCCACGGTCTGGTGGGTCTTGATCCCTTTGATGTTTACCACAGCACCAATTCCGCAGTTATCATGTTCGAAACTCGGATCATATAATCCTTTGGCGGTTGCTGTGCTCTCATTCCATTGCTCTTTCATAGAACTATCCTTTCGTTGTAAATCATTCATGAGTTGCTTTTTCTTAACTGATTCTCATTTTACTCCTATAACCGCCGCTTGTAAATCACTTTTTTCGTTCTTTTGTCTGATAATTTGTCTACTGTTTATTTTATATAATATTGTCAGACATTAATGTATGTTTTCTTTTATATCTTTCGTTTTTTGAACAATAAAGTGGTCATATTCATGAAATATTTTTTCATAAAT
>ENA-OZUK01000358-OZUK01000358.1-human-gut-metagenome-genome-assembly--contig:-NODE-358-length-11147-cov-5.107825_pt1 | contig 11147 bp, 10 predicted proteins | sample MGYA00243432_ERZ654019 | MGnify/ENA primary metagenome ERZ654019 (study PRJEB26926, sample SAMN06164760) | human gut metagenome | biome: ENVO:00009003; feature: ENVO:2100002; material: ENVO:00002003... | reverse complement strand
CAGATTAAATTATCAATATAAATATCTGTGTAAATCCGTGTAATCTGTGGTGAAAAAGACTCCTCTTATTTACGGAATGGCGGACGAACCACTACCGCTTTCAGTTTGCGTCCACGCATATCAATGCAAATCTCCGTACCTATCTTGCTATATTCCGGTTTTACATAGCCCATACCGATACCAATCTTGCGAGTAGGCGACATAGTACCTGAGGTTACTACTCCGATAGCTTCGCCTTCTGTATTGAACAGTTCATATCCATGACGGGGAATTCCACGGTCCACCATTTCAAAACCGACCAATGTACGGACAGTACCTTCCGTTTTCTGCTTTTCAAGCATCGGACGATTGATAAAGTTCTTACCTTCAGCAAACTTGGTAATCCACCCCAAACCGGCTTCAATAGGTGATGTCGTATCATCCAGATCATTGCCATACAGGCAAAAGCCCATTTCCAGACGAAGCGTATCGCGTGCACCCAAGCCAATCGGCTTGATGCCAAATTCTTCACCTGCCTCAAACACGGCATTCCAAATCTTCATGGCAGCTTCGGGATAGAAGTAAAGCTCAAAACCTCCTGCACCGGTATAGCCGGTATTGGAAATAATCACATCTTTCTCACCGGCAAACTCACCATGCGTAAAGGTGTAATACGGCAGTTCCGACAAGTTTATACTCGTCAGTTTCTGCAAAGCAAGAATGGCTTTCGGTCCCTGCACGGCAAGTTGAGCCATGTGGTCGGAAGCATTTTCCAATTCAGCACCTTCGGTATTGTGCGAAACGCACCAGTTCCAGTCTTTTTCTATATTCGAAGCATTCACTACCAACAGGTATTTCTCCGGCTCATAATGATAAACCAGCAAGTCATCTACGATACCGCCTTCTTCGTTGGGAAAACAGGTATATTGCACCTTGCCCGGAGTCAGGGCAGCCACATTATTGGAAGTCACTTTCTGAAGAAAAGCTAACGCATTAGGGCCTTTCACCCAGAATTCTCCCATGTGGGAAACGTCGAATACACCCACAGCATTACAAACGGTGAGGTGTTCATCAATGATACCGGAATATTCTATCGGCATATTATATCCCGCAAACTCATGCATCTTAGCACCCAGCGAGATATGTTTTTCTGTAAACGGAGTGGTTTTCATGTCTTAAGGTATTAAATTATTTTATAGCAACAAGTTCGGCAATCTTCACAATGACCTTCATCGCTTTCTCCATATTCTGGATAGGAACGAATTCATATCGTCCATGGAAGTTCAGACCACCTGCAAAGATATTGGGGCAAGGCAAACCTTTGAAAGAAAGCTGTGCGCCATCCGTACCACCACGGATAGGTTTCACATTCGGTTTCACACCTACAGCCTCCATTGCAGCAAAAGCCGTATCAATGATATGCATTACCGGTTCAATCTTCTCACGCATATTATAGTATTGGTCACGGAGTTCAAGCGTTGCCGTACCTTCACCATATTCGGCATTGATTTCACTGACAAAGCGTTCTATTTTCTTCTTGCGGCTCTCGAAACGTGCACGGTCATGATCACGGATAATATAGGCCACTGTAGTCTGCTCTACATCGCCGTTGAAACTGATGAGATGGTAGAAGCCTTCGTAACCTTCAGCATGTTCGGGCGTTTCATGAGCAGGTAACATCGCACAGAAACGGTTGGCTACACGAATTGAATTAATCATCTTATTCTTGGCGTAACCCGGATGTACATTGCGACCTTTGAAGGTGATTTTAGCAGACGCCGCATTGAAGTTTTCAAACTCCAACTCTCCTACTTCACCGCCATCCATTGTGTAAGCCCAGTCGCAACCGAACTTCTCTACATCGAATTTATGTGCGCCCAATCCTATTTCCTCATCCGGATTGAAACCAATACGAATCTTGCCATGCTTGATTTCAGGATGCTCTTTCAGGTACACTATAGCAGAAACAATTTCGGCAATACCTGCTTTATCATCTGCTCCCAACAATGTTTTGCCATTGGTAACGATCAGGTCTTCACCTTTATGATCCAGCAGTTCGGGGAACTGAGACGGAGAAAGAACCACATTCTCTTCTGCACAAAGCACAATGTCCGAGCCGTCATAGTTTTGAACAATACGGGGAGACACATCTTTGCCACTCATATCGGGACTGGTGTCCATGTGGGCGATAAAACCAATAGTAGGTACCGGTTTATCGATATTTGCCGGAAGTGTGGCAAACAAATAGCCATGCTCATCCAGCGTTATGTCTTCCAAACCTAAAGACTCTAATTCTTCTTTCAGATATTTGGCAAATACCATTTGCCCCGGAGTACTTGGAGTCACCTCTGTCTCTTCACTGGACTGGGTGTCGAAGCTTACATACTTCAAAAAACGTTCTACTAAAGCCATAATATTTACGATTTAATAATTTTCAATTTACGATTAAGAATATGAACTACCAATTGTCTATCAACAGTAGTCAATAGTTCTGCCGTAAAGGTAGAAAAAGGGGCGTGAACTGCCAAGCAATTCACGCCCCTTTTTACAAAATGTTAGTATTTAGAGTTACTTAAAAGCAACTACTTCCATCAAAACAATGTGTACAAACCTTACATTTCGGCAATCCGATGGACTCAATGAGAGTTTCCAAGGTATTAAACTTCAAAGTTGTAAGGCCAAAGCGTTCGGCAATAATGCTGACCATCTTCTCATATTCCGGAGAACCGGTAGTGGCATATTTCTCCAGGTTCTTGTCTGCATCTCCCTCCAGTTCTTCTATAATGCGACGTGTAATCAGTTCCAACGGGCTCTTGGATGCCGTGAAACCTACAAACGGACAAGCATAAATCAACGGCGGACAAGCAATGCGGATATGTACTTCTTTGGCACCATATTCATACAGCACCTTCACATTATCCCGAAGTTGTGTACCCCGTACTATGGAGTCGTCACAAAACAATAAACGCTTACCTTCCAGCATGGCACGGTTCGGTATCAGTTTCATCTTCGCCACCAATGAGCGCATCTCCTGCTTGCTGGGAGTAAAGCTGCGCGGCCATGTCGGTGTATATTTAGAAATGGCACGGTGATAAGGAACTCCTTTTCCTTCGGCATACCCCAGAGCCATACCTACACCGGAATCAGGAATACCGCAAGCACAATCTACTTCAGAATCATCGTTCTGCCCCATCTTCAAGCCACTGGTAAAACGCACTTCCTCTACATTGCGACCTTCATAGCAGGAAGTGGGAAAACCGTAATATACCCACAGGAAAGAACAAATCTGCATCTTTTCCTCCGGCTTCCGCAATTGTTCCACTCCATCGGCAGTCATACGAACGATCTCTCCCGGACCGAGATAGCGGTCTATTTCATAATCCAGATTCGGGAAACTGCTTGACTCACTGGTTGCAGCGTATGCCCCTTCTTTCCGGCCAATTACAATCGGAGTGCGTCCCCACTTGTCACGAGCCGCAATGATACTGCCATCTTCTGATAACAACAGCATAGAGCAAGAGCCTTTGACACGGCGGTAAACATTTTCTATACCTTCTACAAAAGTTTTTCCTTGTATGATGAGTAGTGAGATAAGCTCGGTTTGATTGGTATTGCCTGAACTCAGTTCGGCGAAGTGCATATTTTGGGAAAGTAGCTCTGCTTCTATTTCTTCCAGATTCACAATTTTGGCTACTGTTACAATGGCGAAGCGTCCGAGGTGGGAGTTAATGATAATGGGTTGCGGGTCTGTGTCGCTGATGATTCCTATTCCGACATTTCCTTTAAACTTATCCAGTTCGTCTTCAAACTTGGTTCGGAAATAAGTGCTCTCCAGGTTATGAATGGATCGGGCAAACATGCCCTCTTCTGCATCATACGTGGCAAGTCCGCCCCGCTTAGTTCCTAAATGTGAATTATAATCTGTACCGTAAAATAAATCCGTCACACAGCTCGCTTTGGAGACTGTCCCGAAAAATCCTCCCATAAATCCTATTATTTATTATTGATTTTAGTATTGACGGGCACAAAGGTACAAAGAAGTTTCTTCTCCACGTTACTTTCCTACGAGACAATTTCTAAAAAAACTTATTTTTATGCAGGTTTCCGAACAGCAGATTGAACGTTTTGTTTAATTCGCAGATAAAAGAAATTATATGGTTCAAGATGGAAAATCATAGGAAATACTGTAATCCTCCCTACCCTCGCACATGATTTTGGAACTTCAGACTCTGTGATTACCTGGATTATTAATGGTTATCAATTGGCTATTGTAGCGAGGTAATGACCGGGTTATTATTAATTCCCTGACCTCTTGCAACTTTAGTTGCCGCACTGGTTACCGATTATTTGATGGAATGTATTCATCCGAGAATATTGGGAAGTATCGGTATGGGGATATTTTGTATCAAGCTTCGATTAATCCTTTGCGGCATTGGTTTCGGACTTTTCCAGACACCGAATAGTAGTTTGAGGTTGTCACAAACGTCGTTGTTGAAAGAATAAAAAAGGCCGAAACTGAGCTTCGACCTTTTCTATATCTTATTTTAAACTTTTCCAAACATAATATGGAATAAACAACCATCTCATAACCTTTATTACCGATTTGATCAATGTACAATACTCCATATAGTCAGAAATATAATCTTGAAATATTCCTTCACCGAACGATGCTCTATATATTTCATATTGTAGCATATTTTATCCGGCAGTATTTGTTCTACATATGCCTTGTCCGCATCCTCAGCCTGTCCTAAAATCGTATTTTCATCTACATATTCTATAGATGCATAATCCGTAATTCCCGGGCGAACAGACAATACTCTCCGCTGTTCCTCAGTGTAGAGTTCCACATATTTACGAACCTCCGGACGCGGGCCTACCAGACTCATATCACCTTTCAGTACATTGAATAACTGAGGCAGTTCATCTAATTTATATTTGCGGATAAAATACCCGATACGGGTAATCCGGGGATCTCGTCCGCCTACAGTTATCAAACCTTGCTTATCAGCTCCTATACGCATTGAGCGGAACTTATAGACATAAAAATCCGTCCCTCCACGTCCCACACGTAGCTGTTTATAGAAACCACCACCTTTACTTTCCAGACGGATAGCAATATACAGGAAAAGGAAAACAGGAGATAAGAATAGAATGCCCAGAAAGGAAAATAAAATATCAAAAAAACGAATCATCACCTATCAACAGTCACTTTAAGGTATGCATCTTTTACAGCTTTGATTATAAAGTCCAGCTTTTCTTCATCCAACTGCGGATAAATGGGCAAGGAGATTTCACCTTTAAAATTCTCATAAGCTTGTGGATAGTTCTTTATATCATATCCCAATGAGCTGAAGAAGGAAAGCATCGGCATCGGGATAAAATGAACGTTCACAGCAACCTCGCTTTTCGCAATCTCATCAATCATACGATCACGCTGTTCCTCTGTGAAATCTTTGATACGCAATGCATAGATATGATATGAGCTTTCTTTTTCTCCATCTTCAGAAGGTGGTAAAATAGCCCAATCACAATCAGCAAATGCTTTAGAATAGGTATTGAATACTCTTTTACGTTCTTTCAGTAGTTCAGGATATTCCCGTATCTGAGCCAAACCGATAGCAGCATTTACGTCAGCCATATTTATTTTCATTCCCAGACCGACTATGTCATAACGCCAACCGCCGGCTTTGGATTTGGAAAAAGCATCTTTAGTTTGACAATTCAAACTCATCATACGCAATTCTTTGTAGAGTTCCGCATTATCAAACGGTTCGGGCAAATTCAGGCAGATGGCTCCTCCTTCGGCCGTCGTCACATTCTTTACGGCGTGAAGAGAGAAGATAGCAATATCCGTTTCGCATCCTGTACGCTGATTCTTGTTATAATAAGCACCCAAAGAATGGGCCGCATCATTCATAACAAGGATACGTCCCAATTTTTCCTGTACAAATGATGTCGTCTGAAACAGGCTGCGTATTTCCGGTTCATTAACGAGTCTCATGATACGGTCGTAATCACAAGGGAAGCCCGCAATATCTACCGGAATAATAGCCTTGGTTCTTGGCGTAATTGCTTTTCGAATAGCATCCACAGAGATATTGAAATCCTCTCCGGAATCTACCATAACAGGCTTTGCACCCGCATGAAGGACTGCTAATGCCGTAGCACTATATGTATACGCCGGAACAATCACTTCATCTTCAGCTGTTACTCCCAACCAGCGAAGCATCATAATGGCTCCCGAAGTCCATGAGTTTACACAAAGCACTTCTTTTGCATTAGAGAATACTTTTATTTCTTCTTCCAATGCTTTTACTTTAGGACCGGAAGTTATCCAGCCGGAACGTAACGAATCAACGACTTCGTTGATGACCGCCTCGTCAATATAAGGGGGTGAAAATGGAATTTTCATGATCTACTATATCGAATTATTTTAAATGAATCAAATATGTAAGTCCGCAGGAGAAATATTTCCCTTTCTGCATCATTGCTTGTACCAAAAAATGATGAAAGAGAAGATAATTCATTCCTATCAAAATATCATGTGAATCATATTCAGCTATTAATTTCAAATCAGATAACATGGAAGGGGAATAAGTTATCCCTCCGGCAATGCCATTCAGATGGTAATCATTACGGCGGTTATAAAGATAAGATACATGTAGTCCTAATTCTTCTTTATTTACTGGAATATGTTTTGTCATTGCAACATAAAAGCGAGAAAAATATCCATTACCACCATCGCCCGAAGGCATTATCTCTCCACCCCTACTTTCTGTAAACGGATCAGATGTGCCTAAAACTACTGCTGGCATATATTTAAAGAATTGTTCTTCTTTCAAAACCCTTAACCGAAGCGAGAAATACCGATCCTGATTAGTGAACTTTCCCATTTGAGATTGCACTCCCCATTGAGGAGTTACCTTAAAAAGGGTACAAGTATATGCTATTTCCAAACAGGGGAAAATGGTTACATTCAAGTAGTAATTATATGTATTATAATTAAATCGAGGAGGAGTTAAGTTCTCATTTAAAAATCCCCCACCAATCATAACGGTTTTATCTTGCTGCATTTCCGCCGAAGGAGAATGCAACAACCCTGTAACTCCGTAAGAATATTGAGGAAATAGATATACCGAATAACTACAAAAAAACAGAAGTAAACAGAGATTTCTAAATTTCATCTAATCCGATACAAGAACTTCTTCAAAAATGGAGGAGTAAGAGTCATTATAAACATCAAAAATGAAAAGAGGTAAGCAGACCAATCATAGTGAAGAGACTTATTTATCATAAATCGATCTTTCAACATTTTTTTCGCCCGCTTAAAACCATTTCTTCTGTTCTTATAGAAATCGTCAGTGACACGAAAGAGTAATACCGTTTCATCCAGATTTGCAAAAATACATCCATTCATAAATCCATCAAACCATAGCATAGTATCTTGGTTTTTACGGTATTCATTCCGATAGCCTTTAGCTTTATCAAAAAAGGATTTTCTAAACATCACGGCGGGATGTGCTAATGGATCACGATATCTAAAGAATTTAAAACATTCTTGATGAGTTAAGGGGTATGTAACACTCTTGCCATTTCTTTCAGATTGTTCGTTTATTTCCTCAATACGACCTCCTACAACATCAACTTCAGGATGCAATAGTAAATAATTCACCTGATTCGCTAATCTATTAGGTACTGAAATATCATCTGCATCCATACGAACTATATACTCTATATTCGCTTCTTTACATAATATCAACAAGTCATTCAACACCACAGCAAGTCCTCTGTTTTCTGGGAAATAAACAATATTCACCCTCTTTTCTTGTTCATATTGCTCTAAACATTTATATAGTTTCTCACCAATAGTCCCATCTACCCCTATATATAGTATTATATTTTTATACGATTGATTTAGAATACTATCTATGGACAACCGCAGAAATTCCGCCCTATCATTCTTATAGACGGATAAAAGCACAGCTATATTATAATCTTGAAACATCCTTAAGCTTTAATATCTACTACATATAGTCCACGATGCCCTTCAAAAGCAGCATCAAAGCAAATCTTTGTCCCATCTCTACTCCAACGTGGGTGTAAATCGCATCGTGTATCATTGTCATAACGGAACGGCGCAAATACCCGTGCAACCACTTCTATCTGATTGTCCCGCATAATACGTACAGATGCAATTCTCGTTCTATCAGGATAATTGTCCGTCACCACCAACTTACCATCTGGAGAATAGCTTGGATGTCCATCTACACACAATTCTTTCCATAGATGTTTATATTCCCTTGTTTTATCTTTCATCAGATAATAGCCCGGTCCACTACCATGTTTATTCTCAAAAGCAATAATTTTCTCATCATTCTTCCAATAGCAGTGGCTCACCATATCGTCATCGTTTAGCACATACATGTCAGTTCCATCCACATTGCAAGTTACCAAACGAGTATACTTTCTATGACCACAGAACCAACGATACAATACTATGAAACGTTTTCCATTTGGTGAAAGCATCAAGTGGTTCACTTTATGTATACTGCCCACCTCCTGCATCTCATGCCTTGGATGGAAGTTAGCAAAATCAATATACTTCAAAAGATCCACCACCTCTCCAGTCTCAATATCCATCTTCCACACAGCTGTGGTCTTAGGCAAAGCTATCCCCTTTGTTACCTCTGGTAAAGCAGCATAACCATACCCCAAGCGAAGATTATGAAGGCGAGAGAAATCAAGTGAAAGAGCAGTCTTACCATCAGTTGATACAGTGTACACAGGTATTGGTAATACACGCTCCTCACCTGTCTCTACATCTAAAATCACAGAACAATACTTCCCTTCACGCATATCATTGTAGAGAATTCTTTTACTAAAATCAGGTCCCAACCACTGAGCCATGCATCCTTGTTGTACATTCCATGTATGAGTAGTAGCTACCTTACGCACTGAATTTCCATTTTGAACGTCAATGAGCAGAATGTCTGCGGTTCCTATCGGATCTGGCTCACTCCAAGTATCCTCAGCTCTCATACAAATCACATATCGCATACCTGCATCCCAAGGCGATTTATCGTAATAACCAAAAAAATATTCTCCCTTCTCATCTGGAGAGATTCTCACTATATTTCCCTCCGACTTGATTTTTGGAGATATAGCATACATTCCCAACTGGTATGCACACTTAATTACCCTCTTTACCGCTGGGTATTTATTCAACTGGTAATTTATTTTTTGTTCAATTATTCTCATCAAATATAACGTCTAAACTTTAACAATGTCCTATAGCTAGTAAATGTAAAGACATAGTAGATCAAATATTTTAACCTAAACCTCACACGTAGCGCTTTGATAAAATAACTACGAGAAAGCTTCTTGTTATTATTCCTCATTGCTTTATTTGCAAGTAAATAATAGTCACAACTTTCTTTGATTACCTTTTCTTCTGGTGACAGATTATTGATTCTTCTTGAATACTTTTTATTAATATAAGCAATGGCATCAACATATCTATCAGTTATAGCGGAAACTTGTTTGCCCGTAGTGTAATTATAATAATTGACCATTTCTTTTGGAATTACAAGAACTTTTCCAAATTCACTTATTCGAAGCCATAGATCATAATCTTGTAATGCACCTAATTGCTCATCAAATAACCCACTATTATCTAACACGCTCTTTTTAATTAATGGGGTTGACGTACTGCCAATAATATTATTAAATAATAGAACTTTGCTTAAATCACCATTGGCTTTAGGGATAGAGCTATACTCAATACACTCATTCACGTACACAACACGAATCCCCGTATAAACAAGTACACATTCAGGATCTTCTCTAATTTTTGCAACTTGTAATTCCAATTTTTCAGGCAACCACTCGTCATCATCATCAAGAAATGCAATAAATTCACCACGAGAATTTTGTGCACCTTTATTTCGTGCGTAATTACCTCCTTTTGCAGGAGAATAATGTATATATTGTATTCGTTTTTCAGATTCATATTTTTTCATCAATGAATCAGTACCATCTGTACATCCATCTGCAACCACAATTAATTCAAAATCTTTATATATCTGATTTAAAACACTTTGAATTGCACGATCAAGAAGATTGCATCTATTATGAGTTGTTATAATTACACTAACCATAAGCACTAATTTTCATTGTTCTTTAATTGATAAACTGTTGAGATAGTCAACACAAACATAATTTGCAGTGGGCAAGCGTCATAAATCGAAAAGGACTTATTGAACGTCAAGAAATAATACAACAATCCAGCAAAGCAACATATAAATGTTATAGATTCCTGATGTCTACTAATATATAAAACTAATGATTTGATTTCCTTTACTACATAAACGACACAATATATCAACGAAAATATTCCTAAAAAACCCAACTCTCCAAAATATTGAATAAATATATTGTGGGGATAAAAATCGAAGTTTTCTCTGAATGCATTTATACCTCCTCCCAATACAAACCAATATTGATCAAAAATCATACCTATGGATTTCTTCCATACATAAACTCTACTCTCATCTTCTGTATCCTCAAACATCCTAAGGAACCTTCCAGTGACATAATCTGATGCATTCTGCATAAAATAATTAAAAACGAACAAGAGACCAATTGCAAGAATTATTATGAAAATAGTAGTTTTGAGTTTATGATATTTGAAAAATAATGTTGTTAGAAATAATACAATAACAGGAGGGAATAGTAACACTCCTCTCGCAGCAAATCTCATTAGTATAAGAAAATAAAAAACTGATAAAGAAAGACTAACTGCCATTCCGAAAAGACTATTCTTTATAATGTATGTATATAAAAAATAAGCCAGGCAGATTGTTAATGCACAACCTATTGTCAAGGTAACATTAAGATAATTTGCATCTCCTTGCATATATGCATCACTTCGATCCGGGTAGAGTAGAAGAAGTACACTATATGCTAAATTTATAAATACGATTAAATATAAAACAATTTTGATTTTTTTTATTGGAATAGATATGCATAAACCAGCAATCACAGTAGAAACTATGAACTTGACCAAAGTAGATATCGTATCCATGGAAAATGTAAGGGGTAAAGTAACAAAGGCAAAAAATAGAATAGCAACATTTAGATCTGTCTCTTATACACATCTCCGAGCC
>ENA-OZUK01000269-OZUK01000269.1-human-gut-metagenome-genome-assembly--contig:-NODE-269-length-12271-cov-4.522184_pt1 | contig 12271 bp, 10 predicted proteins | sample MGYA00243432_ERZ654019 | MGnify/ENA primary metagenome ERZ654019 (study PRJEB26926, sample SAMN06164760) | human gut metagenome | biome: ENVO:00009003; feature: ENVO:2100002; material: ENVO:00002003... | reverse complement strand
AAGGAGGAAACAGCTATGACAAAAAAGATCATCACAATCAGCAGAGAGTTTGGAAGCGGCGGCCGTTTTATCGGTGAAGAAGTGGCCCAAAAACTTGGTATCGCTTATTATGATAAGGATATCATAGGCCAGATCGCAGAGCAGTCAGGACTGTCACCGAAATATATTCAGGAAAATGCAGAGTTATCTCCTAAGAAAGGTATGTTTGCCTATGCCTTTACAGGACGTGACATTACCGGGAAATCGATCGGGGACATAGTGTATGAAGCACAAAGAAAAGTGATCATGGAAATTGCTGAAAAGGAAAGCTGTGTGATCATAGGAAGAAATGCGGATTTTATCTTAAAGAGCAGAGATGATGTACTGAATGTTTTCATACACGGCAATATGCCGGAAAAGGTACAGCGCATCTGTAAACTATACAATGTTAATGAATCAGATGCTGTAAAGATGATAAATGATACAGATAAAAGGCGCAGAACGAACTACAATTTTTATACGGATCAGAAATGGGGAATGGCAGATAATTATACGCTGTCACTGAACAGCTCTCAGATCGGATATCCAAAGTGTGAGAGCATCATAATGCAATGTATATGATTGATTAGAATTGTGGGAGTGCACAGCACGGAACAATTTGTCGGCAACAAAGGCAGGGGCAAAAGCCCCTGCCTTCATGAATATAGTAAAGATGTTTTAATCGTCTATGGAATTGTCAGAGGCTCCGTTTCCGGCGGCCCGGACAGCAATGCCGTTGACTTCCACGCTGCCATCCAGTTCGATGACGAGGCACTGTCTGCCGTCGATCATTTTAGTGTTTATCAGATCTGTGCGCTCGGGATTGACCTTGATGACCACATCCGGGGTCTTTACTTCAAAGCTGCGGGGATTGTAGACATTGGTCATCATCAGGGAAGTATCTTCTCCGGCCGTCGCATCAAAGCACTGGTCGAAGACCTCCATGCGGTCATTGGCCACGCCGCTGCTGGCGAAAATGGTCTTTACTTCATTTTTATCCAGGACCACGGGTTCGGGATCTTCCTTATGTTCCTGGGCAATCTCATTCATTTTCTCGTGAATGTTCTTCACCGTTTCGATATCGCAGGTATTGCCCAGTGTCTCCTCTACCAGTGTCTGGAAGGTCTCCTTCTGACCACCGGCGGACAGAGGAAGCGGACAACCGAGCATCAGGTCTACGAAGTTCTCCTTTAATTCTTCCGCATCCTTGGAATAATACAGAGTGCTGTGCAGGTCCGTGCTGCGGTCATTGAATGCGGGGAACAGGAAGGCTGCATCCGGCATACCTACCACCCAGTCCCGGATACGGTTCTGGAAGGTGTTTTCCACTGCGTTGTAGCTTAGTCCCGGCTTGGACAGATCCACAGGGCAGATGCAGGTAAGAATATAGTCATAGACTTCATCGGAAGCATCCTCCATCTCGATACCGTCTCTGGTGCGTCCCGGCACATCGTAGGCATCATGGATCAGCAGGATCAGATAATTGCCCACATATTCATAAGACTCAATGATGCGGTCGTAGAACTGCTCAAGCAATGCATCATCCTTCAGACGGCTGTCCCGCAGACGCAGGAGAAATTCCTGAGTGCCGCCCTCCGTTTCACTCTTTAACGGGAATTCCAGATTCAGCAGATTCTTGCCGATGGTGCCGGACAGACTCTTACGCAGAATCTCGAAATACTTGAACATTTCCTCCTCCGGCAGTGCCAGAAACGCCTGCTTTAATTCTGTTTTTTTATTTTTCTCTCCATCCACGTAGCATCCGCAGATCCGGGTGATGGAGCAGTTTTTCGGGGTGAACAGCTTTTTGATCTCGCTGATTTCCTGTTTTGTCATGAGAGTACCTTCTTTCGATTTGATGATATCAGTATAGTATAAAAAACGTGATGGGACAAGTGGAATCAGGTTATAGAATTTTTAGAAATCCTTCATTTTGCTATAATTGTTTTCTGACAGATAAGGTGTTATCATAACATTATCAAGAGAAGCCAATCACCACAGGCGACATACAGTGATGACCCGGAGACGATTTTACCGCCCCCGCGCTGGCAGAAAGAAAGAGGCGCGTGTTTATGGAACAACATGATTTAAGTAAGATTCAAAAATTACAGGAGAAAGGAAAATCCGACAAGATCATCAAATATCTGAGTTCTTCCGATGACACGGTGGTGGTAGCCGCACTGGAAGCGTTGAGCCGGATCAAGGATGAAGACAGTGTCAACAGCATTGCCCACATGATCGACAATCCGGATACGAAGATCCGTGTCGAAGCAGCAAAAGCGTTAGGAAGCATCGGCACCGAATATGCCAAGACCTATCTACTGCACAGACTGAATGCAGAACAGGATGAGACCGTGAAGACAGCCATCAAGGAAGCACTTCACACCCTGGCAGAGCATCATTAATTTAATTTGCTTTACTCGTAGTTTTTCTACTTATACATTTTCCCTCTTATTGGCGTCCGGTTCATTCCGGGCGCCTTTTTTTGCGAAATTTGGAAAAATCTTGCGACGGGTTCTGCTTGAAGCTACGACGCATATCTATTTATAATAGAACGGTACGTGAAAAAAAGTAGTTTTGTAGTCATGGAGGTAGTTTAATGGAAAAATTAAACATTACAACTACAAAGGATAATGAAAAAGTATACAAAATCCTGGGGGATCTGATGAATGCCAACAAGGAATTCCAAATTATGATCACGGTTCCTTCTACGAAAAACGCCAAAGACAGCACAGTAAAAGCGACAGAAAAAAAGGAACAGACCCAGGAAGTCATCCATGACCTGGAAAAGGATGTCACTGATATGATCCATGAGATCGGAGTGCCGGCACATATCAAAGGGTATCAGTATCTGCGGGAAGCTATCATGATGTCGGTAGAGGATCCGGCAATGATCAGTTCTATCACAAAGATCCTGTATCCGACCATCGCCAAGCGGTTCCAGACCACACCCAGCCGCGTGGAGCGCGCTATTCGCCATGCCATTGAGGTTGCCTGGAGCAGAGGGCGCATGGAGACTCTGGATGCCATGTTCGGTTACACGATCGACACGGGCAAAGGCAAACCTACCAATTCGGAATTTATCGCACTGATCGCTGACAGGATCCGGCTTTCCTACAGAAGCTGAGGTGGAACCGGCAGACTCTAAAAGATTTGTAAATTATCGATGCCCTCTTTTCTATGAATCGTAAACATGGTATAATCAATCTATATTTTGAATACAAGCCGTAGCATATGTGGAGGGTTTACATGAAAAAAATTCTTTTTGCCGCATCGGAAGGCGTACCTTTTATCAAGACCGGAGGACTTGCGGATGTCGTAGGATCTTTGCCGAAGTATATTGACAAGGAGTATTTTGATGTAAGAGTGTTTATCCCGAAGTATACCTGTATGAAGCAGGAGATGAAGGATAAGCTCAGGTATGTGACACATTTCTACATGGATTTCAACTGGCAGAATGTGTATGTAGGTGTTCTGGAGGCAGAGGAAGCCGGGGTGCATTATTATTTCATTGATAATGAGAGTTATTTCGGTGGTTTCAAGCCTTATGGGGATGATCCCAGATATGAGATCGAGAAGTACGCATATTTCTGCAAGGCAGTGCTGTCGGCATTACCGCTTTTGAATTTCCAGCCGGATCTGATCCATTGCCATGACTGGCAGACCGGTCTGATCCCGGTATACCTGAAGGAGCGTTTCCATGGCGGAGATTTCTACCGCAACATGAAGTCTGTGATCACCATACATAATCTGAAGTTCCAGGGAAAATGGGATGTGAAGACGGTACAGAGCATTACCGGATTGCCGGAGTATTATTTTACCTCTGACAAGCTGGAGGCTTATAAGGATGCAAATCTGTTAAAGGGCGGTATTGTATTCGCGGATGCAGTGACCACCGTAAGTGATACCTATGCGGAGGAGATCAAGACTCCGTTTTACGGTGAGGGCCTGGACGGATTGCTGCGTGCGAGAAGTCATGATCTGCGAGGTATTGTCAACGGCATCGACTATGGAGAGTTCAATCCGGAGACGGACAAAAATATCGTAAAAGCCTATAATGCAGTGAATTTCCGCAAGGAAAAGGTGAAGAATAAGCGAGCCCTGCAGGAAGAGCTTGGACTTCGAGTAGATGATAAGAAAATGATGATCGGTCTGGTATCCAGACTGACAGACCAGAAGGGTCTGGATCTGATCGCTTATGTCATGGATGAACTGTGCCAGGACGATATCCAGTTCGTGGTACTGGGCACCGGTGAGGAACGTTACGAAAATATGTTCCGTCATTTCGACTGGAAGTATGGAGACAAGGTGTCTGCCAATATTTATTATTCAGATGCACTGTCCCATAAAATCTATGCGGCTTGTGACGCTTACCTGATGCCGTCTCTGTTCGAGCCCTGCGGTCTGAGTCAGTTGATCGCGCTGCGCTACGGTACCGTACCTATCGTCAGAGAGACCGGCGGACTGAAGGATACTGTACAGCCTTACAATGAGTATGAGAGCACTGGTACAGGCTTCAGCTTTACGAATTACAATGCACATGAGATGCTGAATACGATCCGTTATGCGGAGCATATTTATTACGACAGGAAGAGAGAGTGGAATAAGATCGTGGATCGTGCCATGGCCACAGATTATTCCTGGAAAGTATCCGCCGGAAAATACCAGGAGATGTATGACTGGCTGATCGGATAAAGAACTGAAATAAGGTAAGATTACATATGGCAGATAAGAACAGTTCCAAGAACAATTTTATCATGCAGGCAGGTATTCTGGCGGCAGCCGGAATCATCAGCAGAATCATAGGGCTCCTTTACAGGGGCCCTTTACAGAGTGTCATTGGGAATCTGGGACTGGGGTATTACCAGTCTGCGTATAACTATTATACAATCATTCTGCTGATCTCCTCCTACAGTATTCCCTCGGCGATTTCCAAGGCGATTGCACAGAAGCTGGGAGAGAAGGAATACCGCAATGCCCATAGATTGTTCCATGGAGCCATGATCTATGTACTGGTGGTTGGCGGTATAGCCAGCCTTTTTCTGTTTTTCGGAGCGGGATTATTCGTGTCCGGAGCAGCGGTCACAGTACTGCGCACCTTTGCACCGACGATCTTCGTCTATGGTATCCTGGGAGTTTTACGAGGGTATTTTCAGGCACATAAGAGCATGGCGCAGACCTCCGTATCGCAGATCCTGGAGCAGATCGCCAATGCGGTAGTCAGCGTAGGCGCGGCATATCTTCTGATCCAAATGTTTATGGGAACGATGGAGGTTCCGGCGGATCAGGCAGGGCAGGTGATGAGAGCAACCTACGGTGCAGTGGGAAGTGCACTGGGTACCGGTGTCGGCGTATTAGTGGCGCTGCTTTTTATGGCGGGAGTCTATGCTCTGAATCGTGGAATGATCCTGCGCAGAGTGCAGCGTGACAGGCATGAACATGTGGATTCCTACGGACAGATATTCAAGACGATCACACTGGTGGTGACACCGTTTATTTTGAGTACGGCTGTATATAACTTAAGCAGTACGGTCAACAACAGTATCTACACCAAATGGTATCCGTCCCTTCGCAATCTGGATACGGTATCTATTTATGAAAAATATGGTATTTTCTCCGGACAGTCCCTGACAATGTCCAATATTCCCATTGCCTTTGCCTCGGCCATGGCTTCGGCCATGATCCCTTCTGTGGCACAGCTGATGGCAGCCCGGGATGTGAAGGGAGCCAGAGAGAAGATCGGACTGGCAGTGAAGACTACCATGGTGATCTCGATTCCCTGCGCTGTGGGACTTTTTGTACTGGCGAAGCCGGTGATCAGTCTGCTGTTCACGAATAAGACGGCAGAGGAATTGAATCTGGCGGCAGCTCTTTTAATGACATTGTCACTGTCGGTTATCTTTTATGCGCTGTCGACTCTGAACAGTTCGATTTTGCAGGGACTTGGCAAAGTCAATACCCCGATCATCAATGCGGAGATCTCGCTGGTGGTGCAGACGGTGGCAGCAGTGCTGCTTCTGATGTTCACAAGACTGGATCTGTACAGCATTGCCATCGCTAATACGCTGTATTCCGGTATGATGTGTGTGCTGAACCAGTGGGCGGTAAGAAGAGCGGTAGGCTACCGGCAGGAGATCGTAAAGACTTTCGTCATTCCGGCGTTCGCCTCCGCGTTTATGGGAGCGGCAGCCTGGGCAATCTACGAGGGGCTGTATATGGTGACGAAGTCCATGCGGATCTCTGTCATTCCTGCGATCGTAATTGCTGCTGTAGTCTATTTTGTCATGCTGATATTGATGCGGGGCATCACGGAGCAGGAGCTTCGCAGCTTCCCGAAGGGATATCTGTTAGTGAAGGTAGCGAAGAAGTGCCGCTTATTGAGATAATGAGAAGCGATGACAGCTACGATGCTCTAGGTGAAGAAACAGTGAAGAGAATAAGTACAGAAAGGAGTCTGCCTCATGACAATGTTATTGTCGGAGGCAGATTTTTGCGTACATGGGGCGTAGATATAAGGAGCATGCTGATTAAGCCCCGGGGAGATCGAGAGAGCGGGGCGCAGAGAGGAAAAGAAACTAAATAAGCCCCCGGGGCATGAAACCACGGGGGCACAAAGTCAAGGTATATCATGGAATAGAAGTGAAAAACTTTCAAATGTATCAATTATCTCTGGCAGAACGGATCCCCACCATTCTTGAATAATGTGATCATTTCTTGACCGACACTGATAGTGGAGGGCAGATCCGGGACATCCTCTCTGGAGAACCAGGCAGCCTCGCCAAGCTCCGATTCCTGCAAAGTAATAGAAGGATCCCCCTCCAGCTTCGCGAAGAAGCCGATCATGGCGGAATCACTGAAGGACCAGGGCTGGGATTTGTAATAGACCAGATCGCTGACCTTTAAACCGACTTCTTCCATGATTTCCCGGCGGGCAGCACCCTTGAAGGTCTCACCGACTTCCACGAAGCCTGCCACCAGTGCCCAGTGACGATAGGAACCGCCGGCATAGCGGGTCAGCAGGATCTTGTCCTGTTCGGTATCCACGATGGCGATAATGACAGCGGGAGAGATCTTGGGATATTCAATCTGGCCGCACTCCGGGCAGATGCAGGCCCGCTCTGTGGTGCTGTGAATTGTGGGATGTCCGCAGCGGCCGCAGAATTTCCGGTCCAGACGGAAACGATTGATCTGGGTGGCAGTGATTCCAGCAAATGCCAGATATTCCGGCTCAAAATTACGGAACACACCGGAAGCGTAGAGGTCTTCTTCCGGGAGCATGAGAGCACCGGCATCCTCCGTCGTCTTGCGGAAGAATGCCCGGTCATCAATGGAAAAGAGATATTCACAGTCCAGAAAAAAACGTTCCATAGGCTGACGGATTCCCAAGAGTCCATGGACTTCTTCAAAAGTAGGAAGATATACTTGAGGATGCTCCGAGATGCCGGCATCGGCGGAAGTATCCGTTACATCACTGTTTTCTGTATGGGAGGGCAGATAGACCTTTTCTCCGTCAAATAACAGCAGATAATCGGAAGGTTTAGGCTCCTGGCTTCGGAATTCCGGGTAATATTTATGCGGTTCGATCTTATGGATCATCATAGAGTATTTCTCCTTTTATGGCTATTTTTCAGAAAGTGTTCATAAGAATATAGTAGTCCACCGTGGGGAAACTGTCAAACGTAACAGTTCAGCCGCGCCGTTCACGGGAGTCGCGTTAACACGCTTTTATGTCACTTCGTGACTACCTTTGCTCATAGATTGGCGCTTAGCGCCTGCACATATTTGCCCGCAAAATCATGCAAGCATGATTTCTGCGCCCAGATATGTTCAGAACTGAACTGTTGTGGAAATTATTTGAGATTTCGGGATATTTGTGTTAAAATATTTTGTGACTGTTCTGAGGTGTTCATTTCTCGAATGCCCCTGTGAACAGTCACGGAATTTATCAGAAAATACAGCATGAGAGTACAAAAGTGAGTATCTCATGTGGAAACGAGGGATAGTATGTTACAGATGATCTTGCCGGAGGGAAGCAGTTCTCTCCTTGCTTTTTTTGGAATCCTTTTTGCTTTCGGAGCGACAGTACTGGCGACGGCAAAATTAAGCCCGTATCTGCCGAAGGACGCCGGAAGAGAATTTGCCCATGATGGAAAATTGTCCGCGGGAAAGCCAAGAGGCGCCGGAATCATTTTTGTGCTGGCATTTGTGGCATCTGTTTTACTGTTTGCACCCTTAAGTGCAGAGCTGGTGATCTATCTGCTGCTGATCGTGGTATGCATGATGACCGGTTTTCTGGATGACGCCTCCAAGACTCCCTGGGGTGAATACAAAAAAGGGTTTCTGGATCTGTGCGTGGCGGCACTGGTAGCCATCACCTTCCTGAAATACAACTCCAACGTGGTGGAACTGGCACTGTTCCATGTAAAGTTCACGCTGCCTCCCGTAGTATTCGCAATCCTCACGGTGATCCTGGTATGGACCTCCGTGAACGTGACCAATTGCTCCGATGGTGTGGACGGACTCTCCGGAACCCTGTCGATCATTACGATCATGTCCATCTATATCGTGGACCGTATGAAGGACGTCAATGAGACCTATTCTTTCCTGATCCTGCTGTTTGCCGTATGTATTCTGGGCTATCTGTGGTACAATGCCACACCCAGTAAGCTGATGATGGGGGATGCGGGTTCCCGGGCTATGGGATTGTTCATCAGCATCGCTATTTTGAAGAGCGGCTGCCCGTTCCTGTTCATCCCGCTGGCACTGGTGCTGATCCTGGATGGAGGACTGGGACTTCTTAAGGTGTCTCTGCTTCGTTTCCTGAAGATCCATATTTTGAAAAATGTGCGTACTCCCTTGCATGATCATGTGCGTAAGGTGTGGGACTGGTCCAATACACAGACCGTATTCCGTTTTGCCATTATTCAGATCATTCTGTCTCTGGCGGTAATCTACGCAATGCAGTTGTAGAATGCTGGGCACACCGGGACAGCATAGAGACTGCGACCGGTCATCCTCTGCAAGAAAAGAAGGTTGGCTGCCGGAAGGAAAAAGGTCGGCCGTCAGAAGAAAAGAAAGGCGTCTGCTGAAGGAAAAGAAGGTCGGTCGCCGAAGAAAAAGAAGGACGGCTGTTGGTAGAAAATCAGCATGTGCCGAGCCGGGAGAAAAACTGTCAATAAATGATATAAGTAATTGAACAGATAGAAATGGAGAAATTATGTACGATGAATTAACCCCCACTGACATTAAGAAAATGGAAGATGAGATCGAGTATCGTAAGCTGGTGGTGCGTCCCAAGGCACTGGAGGACGTGAAGGAAGCCAGAGCCCACGGAGATCTCAGTGAGAATTTTGAATATTATGCAGCGAAAAAATACAAGAATCAGAACGAGAGCCGGATCCGTTATCTGGAGAGAATGATCAAGACCGCAAAGGTGATCTCCGAGAACTCCGCCGTGGATGAGGTGGGCATCAACAACACTGTTACCGTGGAATTCATCGACGACGGCACGGAAGAGGATTACAAGATCGTGACCACCGTTCGCGGAAACTCACTGGAAGGTCTGATCAGCAACGAATCTCCGCTGGGCAAGGCACTGCTTGGCAAAAAAGTGGGTGATGTGGTCCATGTGCAGGTCAATGCCAATGTGGGCTATGACGTAGAGATCAAGGCACTGAAAAACACTGAGGATGACGGGGACAAGATCCGCAGCTTCTAATGCTTTGCGGACCCCACAAGCTATAGAAAGAAAGGGTAACTATTCAGAGCCTCATAACAATTACAGAATATTCTTGCGGATCCCGGTATCCAATGAATATTTTGCGATAGTTACAGGGCTTGGAACAGATACAAAAAAAGGAATTATAAGAATGAAAAAATATCTGCTGTTTGATCTGGACGGAACCCTGACAGATCCTAAAATCGGAATTACGACCTGTGTGCAGTATGCACTGCACTCTTTTGGCATTGAAGAACCGGATCTGGACAAGCTGGAGCCATTCATCGGACCGCCGCTTCGGGACAGTTTTATGGAATTTTACGGTTTTACGCCCGAACAGGCAGAAAAAGCCGTAGCAAAATACAGAGAGCGGTTTCAGGATACCGGCATCTTTGAAAATGAAGTGTATGCCGGCATACCGGAGATGCTGAAAAATCTACAGTCTAATGGCTATTTTCTGGCAGTGGCATCCAGCAAGCCCCAGGTGTATGTGGAGAGAATTCTGGAACATTTTGACCTGAAAAAATATTTTGCTGTGGTCGTCGGAAGCGAACTGGACGGCAGACGGGAGACGAAGGATCAGGTGGTGCAGGAGACACTGCATCAGCTGTTTGGAGAGAATCCCGTAGCACCTGAGGAAGTCTATATGATCGGCGACCGGAAATTTGACGTGGAAGGTGCGAAGGCACTCGGCGTGGAGAGCGTCGGTGTGACTTATGGCTACGGAAGCAAGGAAGAGTTAAAGGAAGCAAAAGCGGACTACATCGTACAATCCGTGGAAGAACTGGAAAAATTTCTGCTTCGCGGCAGCGAGGAACTGGTGAACAGCAATCCCGACAATAAAAAGAAAAATCCAATGTACCAGAGAATCTGGACCATGGTGTATTCGTTCCTGATGTTTATCCTGGTGCGCAATGCGGTGCAGTATGCGCTGCTGGCACTGTTGTATCAGCTGGCACAGTCCGGTGCTTCCGGTGGACTGGTAGATCTTCTGATCCTGAGGGATGAGACCGGCGCCTATAACGGCTATTCCGGAGATGTGTCCAGTATCATAGCGGCACTGGGCTTCATCGGCGGAGCACTGGCGGTATGGTCCACGGCAAAGCTTCTGATCACGAAGAACAAAGAGGATATGCATTTAAGCCATCTGAAAAAAGAAGGTAAGGCAAAATATGCCCTGCTGGTGGCAGCCACCATTGGTGCTGTTATCGGTTTCAACCTCCTGTTTGAACTTCTGGGTGTGACCAATAAATCCGAAGCCTATACGGAAGTCGTTTCACAGCAGTATTCTGCACACTTTATTGTGGGTATTCTGGTATTCGGCTTTATCTCTCCGATTGCGGAGGAATTACTGTTCCGTGGAGTGATTTATGGTTACCTGCGCAGATTTATGGATCTGAAGCTTGCTATAGCTCTGTCCGCACTGATCTTCGGTGTGTACCACATGAACTACGTGCAGGGCATCTACGGCTTTCTCATTGGCTGCCTCATGGCCTACGCTTATGAGTATTTCGGAGAATTCAAAATGGCAGTGCTCGTTCATGTGGCATCCAATGTCCTCGCCTACTGCCTGTCCTACACCGCCATCGCCGTCACCGGCTTCGTCAGCTGGCCTGTATGCGTGATTTTCCTGGCAGTGGCAGTTGTATCCTTGATCACTTTGCACAAACAGAAAAATATATTTTAATGAGATAACAAAACACATTAGTTACCAGTTCTGACCGCATTCATAAACTGTATTGAACTGGACTTCATAACCCAGCAGCCGAAAACAGGGTAAGGATAAGCAGGCCGTAAGCAGACGTCGGCACTTAGTGACCGTACTTTGGTCACTTATGTGCCGCTACGCTCTGCGACAGAGTGCGAACGTGCCGCGTTCCTTGCCCTGTTCTCGACTGCGGAGATATTACATCTTAAAAGGAGCAACATATGAAATTCAGCATTATCGTAGTATGCCTGAACCCCGGCACCAAACTGAATCAGACCCTTGACAGTATCCTGGCCCAGACCTGCCCAGACTTCGAAGTCATCGTCAAGGACGGTGGCAGCCGTGACGGATCCATAGAGTCCATGCGCACTGACGGGCGGATCCATCTCTACCAGGAACCGGATCACAGTATCTACGAGGCTATGAACCAGGCGGTCTCTCATGTGACCGGAGATTACATTCTGTTCTTAAACTGCGGTGACCTCTTCTATGACAAGGAAGTTCTGGCGCACACCGCACAATTCATGGAACAGCACCCTATGAAACTGCAAGGCATCTATTACGGAGATACCTACAGCGCGAAAACGGACACGAAGATATCATCCCCGCCCCGAATCACCGGCTTTGTCTGCTACCGCAACATTCCCTGCCATCAGTCCTGCTTCTATGCCGCAGACCTGTGCCGACAGAAGCCCTACGAACCAAAATACAAGATCCGCGCAGATTATGAACATTTTCTGTGGTGCTATTACCGGGCGAAGGCTCCCATGCAGTATCTGGGGCTTACCGTATCTTCCTACGAAGGCGGCGGCTACTCCGAGACAAAG
>ENA-OZUK01000239-OZUK01000239.1-human-gut-metagenome-genome-assembly--contig:-NODE-239-length-12744-cov-8.545985_pt1 | contig 12744 bp, 10 predicted proteins | sample MGYA00243432_ERZ654019 | MGnify/ENA primary metagenome ERZ654019 (study PRJEB26926, sample SAMN06164760) | human gut metagenome | biome: ENVO:00009003; feature: ENVO:2100002; material: ENVO:00002003... | reverse complement strand
ATGTAAAGGCTGTTATGAGCCTGCTTGATTCTGTTAAGGTAAAGGCTATATCTCACATCACAGGCGGCGGATTCTATGAGAACATTCCACGTTCACTTCCAAGCGGTCTTTCTGTTAAGATAGCAAGAAGCGACGTTCAGGTACTTCCTATTTTCGACGTTATCGCAAAGACAGGAAACATTCCTGAAAGAGATATGTTCAACACATTCAACATGGGCGTTGGTATGACAGTTGTTGTTGACAAGGCTGACGCTGACAAGGCTATCGAAGCTATCAAGGCGGCAGGCGAAGAAGCTTACGTTCTGGGTGAACTTGTTGACTCTGACATGGGCGTTATCATCTGCTAAGGGTAAAGAGATATGAAGAAGATATGCGTTCTTGTTTCGGGCGGCGGAACAAACTTACAGGCGCTTATTGACGCTGAAAAAAGCGGCATTATAAAAAACGGCAAGATAACCTGCGTTATATCCTCGAAGGAGGGTGCTTATGCTCTGGAGAGGGCGAAAAATGCAGGTATCGGCACTGTCGTTATTCCGAGGAAGGAATATGCTGACAGCAAGAGTTACAGCGAGGCTATTCTGGCTGAGCTTAACAGACAAGGTGCTGACCTTGTGGTGCTGGCCGGATTTATGGTCATTCTTGACGAATGCGTTACAAAGGCTTATCCTTACAGGATAATAAACGTTCACCCTGCACTGATACCGTCATTCTGCGGCGAGGGTTTTTACGGACTTAGAGTTCACGAAAAGGCTTTGGAATACGGTGTAAAGGTATCGGGTGCGACTATACATTTTGTAAACGAAAAGGCTGACGCTGGTGCTATTATTTTGCAGGGTGCTGTAGATGTTGCAAATGACGAAACGCCTGAGAGTTTACAGAAGAAGATAATGGAAAACGTTGAATGGAAGCTTTTGCCTAAGGCGGTTTCGCTGTTCTGCGAGGACAGGATAAGCATTAAGGACGGCAAGGCTTACGTTGACCTTAAAGACTGAGAAAAATTATGGAGGACAAGATATGAAGACCCTTAATATTTATGACGAGCTTAAAAGCAACTCATATCCGGGCAGAGGAATAGTTATAGGCAAGTCTGCTGACGGAAAGAGTGCGGTAACGGCTTATTTTATCATGGGCAGAAGTGTTAATTCCAGAAACAGAGTTTTCACGGAAACTGAGGACGGCATCAAGACAGAAGCTGCTGACCCTAGCAAGCTTTCTGACCCACACCTTATCATATACTCCCCTGTTCGTGTGCTTGGAAACAAGACTATTGTTACAAACGGCGATCAGACGGACACTATTTACGAGCTTATGGACAAGCAGCAGACTTTTGAGCAATCTCTGAGGACGAGAGAGTATGAGGACGACGCTCCAAACTACACTCCTCGTATTTCAGGTATCATGCACGTTGAGAACGGCGCATATAATTATGCTATGAGCATACTCAAGTCAGCTGACGGCAACCCTGACTGCTGTGAGAGATTTACTTACACATACACCAACCCTCTTGACGGCGTGGGTCATTTTATCCACACTTACATGGGTGACGGCAATCCTCTGCCAAGCTTTGAGGGCGAGCCTAAGAAGGTGGAGATACCTAACGATATCGAAGAGTTCACCGGCAAGCTTTGGGAAGCACTCAACGAGGACAACAAGGTGTCGCTGTTTGTAAGATACATTGATATCGCAAGCGGCAAGGCTGTTTCTAAGATCGTTAATAAGTACAGCAAGTAATATCTGCGGAGTGAATAGGTTAAATAAACGGAGGTAAAAATTATGGCAAATGAAATGCTTTTGAAGTACGGCTGCAACCCTAATCAGAAGCCGTCAAGAGTATTTATGGAGGATGGCAAGGATCTCCCTATCGAGGTACTCAACGGCAAGCCCGGTTACATCAATCTGCTTGACGCATTCAACGGCTGGCAGCTGGTAAGAGAGCTTAAAAAGGCAACAGGTATGTGTGCGGCAACTTCTTTCAAGCACGTTTCACCTGCGGGCGCTGCTATCGGCAAGCCTTTGAGCGAGGTCGAAAAGAAGATATATTTTGTTGACGATCTGGGCGAGCTTACTCCACTTGCAAGCGCTTATGCGAGAGCAAGAGGTGCTGACAGAATGTCATCATACGGCGATTTTATCGCACTTTCTGACGAGTGTGACGCTTGCACTGCAAAGATGATACAGAGAGAGGTTTCTGACGGTATCATTGCACCGGGCTACACTGACGAGGCTCTTGAGATACTCAAGTCAAAGAGAAAGGGTACATACAACATCATCAAGATAGATGAGAACTATGTTCCTGCACCTATTGAGAGAAAGCAGGTTTTCGGCGTAACTTTTGAGCAGGGTCGAAACGAGCTGAAAATAGACAACGATATGCTCACAAATATCGTGACAGACAACAAGGAGATCCCTGAGGACAAGAAAACTGATCTTGTTATCTCACTTATCACACTTAAATACACACAGTCTAACAGCGTTTGCTATGTAAAGGACGGTCAGGCTATCGGTATCGGTGCAGGTCAGCAGTCAAGAATACACTGCACAAGACTGGCAGGAAACAAGGCTGACATCTGGTGGCTCAGACAGCACCCAAAGGTTCTGGGACTTCAGTTCGTTGACAACATAAGACGTCCTGACAGAGATAACGCTATCGACGTTTACATTTCTGACGAGCATGATGATGTACTGGCTGAGGGCGTATGGCAGAACACATTCAAGGTAAAGCCTGAGGTGCTCACTGAGGCTGAAAAGAAGGAATGGCTTGCAAAGAACACAGGCGTTTGCCTTGGTTCTGACGCTTTCTTCCCATTCGGCGACAACATCGAGAGAGCTAAAAAGAGCGGTGTGGCTTACATTGCCGAGCCAGGCGGATCTATCAGGGACGATCATGTTATCATGACTTGCAACAAGTACAACATGGCAATGGCATTCACTGGAATAAGATTGTTCCATCACTAATTTTTGTGCATTAATGCAAAACAATAAAGGTCAAGAAAAAAAGGAGAAATTTATTATGAAAAAGTTACTTGCATCACTCATGGCACTGTCAATGGTATTCGCAGTTACAGGCTGCTCAGAGTCAAATGATTCTGAGAACGAGTCAAAGGCGGAGGCTAAAACAACAACTACTACAACTACAGCCGCACCTGCTGTCGAGTCTAAGGCTGACACAACAACTACAACTGCTGCACCTGAGGAGTCAGTTGCTGACACAACAACTTCTGCTGACGACACAACAAGCACCGGCGACGAGGCTAAAGGCACATATGAGAATGACGTTTACACAAGCGATTTGTATACTTTCAAGATCGACTCAAAGAAGTGGGCAATGCAGGAGTCCGCTGGTGTTGACGTAATGTTCACATATGCTGACGCAGGCGATGATGCTGAGCTTGAGTCTGCTTCTATCAACGTTATCTCAATGTCAAACGATCTGCTCAATGGTCTTACAGCAAGTGATTATGCTGACCAGATCAAGCAAACATATAATTCCATGGACGGCTACACTGTTACAAACGACAAGGAAGATAAGTTTGCAGGCAAGGACGCTTACATTGTTGACGTAACAGGCGAGATCGGCTCACAGAAGGTACTGCTCAATCAGATAATCACTTCTGACAACGGCAACCTTGTTGTTATCACATATGGTGCAAGCGAGAACGCTTACAGCAAGCTTTCTGACGAGTTCAAGACAGTTCTTGACAGCTTTGAGCTTAAGTAATAATATACGAAGTAAATAAATGACGATACCGCACAGCATAGGTGTGCGGTATTGTTATAATTGGAAAAAACACACTGAGGAGGTCTGAAAATGGACATATTAGTTGTTGGCGGAGGCGGACGTGAACACGCTATCGTTATGAAGCTTGCGGAGTCCCCTAAGGTAGGAAAGCTTTACTGCACACCCGGAAACGGTGGCATTTCACGCTATGCAGAATGTTTTGATGTTGCGGCAACAGATATCGAGGGCGTTGTGGCTCTGGCAAAGAAGCTTAAAGTAGACATGGTGGCTGTTGCACCTGACGATCCGCTTGTACTTGGAATGGTAGACGCTTTGCAGGCTGAGGGTTTCAAGACCTTTGGTCCTAAGAAAAATGCGGCTATAATCGAGGGTTCAAAGGTCTTTTCTAAGGATCTTATGAAGAAATACAATATTCCTACAGCCAAATACGAGGTGTTCACAAACAGTGAGGACGCTATAAAATATGTCAAGGAACAGAACACATACCCTGCTGTTATAAAGGCTGACGGACTTGCACTTGGCAAGGGCGTTATTCTGGCGGAGAGTGAGAAAGAGGCTGTGGAGGCTATACACTCAATGATAGATGACAAGCAGTTCGGTGAGAGCAGTTCCACTATCGTTGTGGAGGAATATCTCACAGGTCCTGAGGTTTCTGTGCTTTCATTCACTGACGGCAAGACTGTTGTTCCTATGATCTCTTCAATGGATCACAAGAGAGCGTTGGACGGCGACAAGGGTCTGAACACAGGCGGAATGGGTACTGTTGCACCTAACCCTTACTACACTGAGGACATTGCCAAAGAGTGCATGGAAAAGATCTTCCTGCCGACTATCAATGCAATGAATGCTGAGGGCAGGACTTTTGAGGGCTGTTTGTATTTCGGACTTATGCTCACCCCTAATGGTCCAAAGGTTATTGAATACAACTGCCGTTTCGGCGACCCTGAAACGCAGGTCGTTCTTCCTATGCTGGAGGGTGATCTTTGCGAGATATTTGAGGCTATTTATGAACACAGGCTGGCTGATGTCAAGATCGGTTGGAAGTCGGGTTACTGCACTTGTGTTGTTATGGCGAGCGGAGGATATCCTGTTAAGTACAAAAAGGGTATCGAGATGTTCGGTATGGACGACAAGGGTCAGGTAGACGGAGCGTTTATTTATCACGCAGGCACTAAGTACGAGGACGGCAAATTCTACACAAACGGCGGACGTGTTCTGGGCGTTACCTGCAATGCTTACACGCTTCAGGGTGCTCTGGACAAGTCTTACGAGGCTGTTTCCAAGATAAAGTTCGAGGGAGAGCATTTCAGAAAAGACATTGGTCAGAAAGCACTCAAGGCACTTCCTAAAGATTCTCTTGATCTTGAATACAAGCAGGACATGGAGGACTACATCGAAGAAAACGGCGTTTATCTAAGACAGTAGAATATATAAAACGGACGGAGAGAGAAATCCCGTCCGTTTTTTTGTACAGATAATACGTTTATAAATACAAAGACCCCCTCGGACATTTCTGTCCAAGGGGGTCTTTGCTATGTGTGGGAAGTAAAAATTACTCGTCTGCTTTTTCAATAGCCGCAGTTTCGTAAATATACTTAACTGAGCTTTCAACGCCATCGGCTGCGCCTGAGAATGTAGTTGAATCCTCGGCTGCTTTCTTGAGAGCGTCAAGTCTGTCGATAAGTCCCTTGAGGTCGTTGTTGTAGATGTCAAGGAGCTTGCCGATGCCCTCGTCCTTATACTTAGCCATGCCGTCTTTAAGGGTCTTTGCACCGCTTTCAAGCTTCTTAACACCAGATGAAAGCTGTGAGCTGCCGTCTTTGAGCTGACCGATACCGCTGAACAGCTCTGCACTGCCGCTTGAAAGTGTTGTTGTACCCTGTGCAAGCTCTACAAGTGATGAATAGAGTGTTGCAGTACCGTCTTTTAGCTGCTTGCTGCCGTTGTCAAGCTGACCAAGACCGCTGTCAAGAGTTTTTGCACCGTTTGAAAGCTTTGATACGCCTGAGTTCAGGCTGTCAACACCCTTATCAAGCTTGCTTGCGCCTACCTGTGCTGAGCTTACGCCTGCGGAGAGGTTCTTTGTGCCTGCGGAGAGTGTAGCTGCACCACTGTTAAGCTCCTTGCTGGACTTAGCAAGTGTGCCGATACCTGTTTTAAGTGCAGAAGCACCCTCGTTTACTGTTTTAAGTCCTGTATTCAAATTATCAACGCCTGCGACAAGACCTTTCTTCTTATCGTTAAGACCATTGTATATCTGAGTTACACCGTCAACAAGCTGTTTGCCCTCGGTAGCCATTGTGCCGACACCTGTTGAAACATCGCCAAGGCCGCTCTGTGCGCCCTGCTGATACTGGATAGAGCCATTTACGGCTGCTATCATATTGCTTATGCTCGTATACTCTGCTGAGCCTTCTTCGTAATTGCCGAGAAGCTGCTCAAGTCCTGCGAGTACCTGCTGGTCGTATGCGATAGACTGTGTAAGTGCGTTATCTACCTTTGTTATGCCATTTGAAAGAAGTTCAACGCTTGCAGGGAGTGACTGCACCTTTTCATAGAGTGTGGAAACGCCTGCATTAAGTGTTGCAACGCCTTTTTTCAGTGCAGTTGAACCGTCATAGGTCTGCTTTGTGCCTGCGGCAAGGTTTTTAGAGCCTGCCTGGAGGTCGCCTACACCTGTAACAAGCTTATTTGTGCCTGCGGCAAGGCTTGCAGCACCGTTATTTACCTGCTGTGCGCCTGAGGATACCTGTGAAAGTCCGCTTGAAAGTGATGATGAGCCGTTCTTCAAAGATGACATACCACTGTTTACCTGATCAAAACCACCGAGGAGGGCTGTTGAACCACTATGAGCTGTGGAGATACCTCTCATAAGCTCACCTGTTGAAGAATCAAGGGTCTTTGCTCCGTCACGAAGTTTTGTTGCACCGCTGTTAAGTGTCTTTGCACCATCGTCAAGTGACTTAGAACCTGAATAAAGTTTGTCGATACCTGTGATAAGTGTTCCTGAGGAATCGGACAGCTTCTTGATGCCTGCATAAAGCTCCGCTGTGCCGTCTACAAGCTCGTCTGTAGCATCAGAAAGCTCATCAAGCTTATCCTGAAGATCGTCAGCATCACCGATATCGCTAAGGTCAAGCTTTGAGAAGATGTCAGATGTTGCGACTGTGAGAGCAGTTGTTGACTCGAAGTCCTTTACGTCTGCTGTGAACTCAACGTACTCCGGTATCTCGATATCTTCGTTATCCTGAAGATCAAGGCTCTTTGTAAGGCCAGGCATTGCAACGCCTATAAGTATCTGTCTGCTTCCGTCTGAAATGAGCTTGCCATTTGTTACTTCAACGTTTGAATAAACGTTAGTATCAAGGATAGCTGTTGTTGCCATAAGGTATGGAACATAGATATCTGTTTTCTTGCCGTTTATCTTGACAGTTTTCTTATCGTTGTTCGTATAGTCATATCTTACTGTAAGCTTACCGCTCTTGCCTGCGAGGTCCTCAGGCTTAATCTCCTTGCCGTCAAGGGTATATGTTACCTTTACATCAACCGGGAGTGCCTTATCGGTATAGCCCTTATAGTAGATATCTCCGCCCTCGGTATCCCATGTGAGCTTATCACCATTGGCTGTAAAGCCCTCGTCTGTTTTAACATTCTCGATATCTGTCAGGTCGGAAACGTCCTCCAGCTTCTTTACGCCCTGTGGATTTTTCAGCCAGTTGGAAACGACTGTTTTTGTCTTGTTGCCGGAAGCGTCAGTGATAACATAAACTGTTTCTTCCTTAGCCTGCTTTTCTGTATCGCTGTCAGACTTATCAGCTTTCTTTGTATCTTTTGTATCTTTTTTATCTGATTCGCTCTTTGTTGTTGAGGCAGTGCTGTCGGCAGCGGAAGAGCTGTCTGACTGAGCTGCTGCATAAAGACCTGTGCAGCCTGCGGAAAGAAGTACGGCAAGTATGCCTGCAAGAACTCTTGAATACTTTTTCATAACTATATCTCCTTTACGAATTAGTTTATTTCAGGAAGCTTATAAAGCTTATTTTCTTTTTTCTTCATGCCCATTGTTGTATTGATTATTACCTTATCGAACAGCATAAGCATTGAAGGAAGTATGCAGATAACAGTTATCATACTGATTATTGCACCTCTTGACATGAGCGTACAAAGCTGTGAGATCATATCTACGCTTGAATATACGCCAACGCCGAATGTTGAAGCGAAGAAGCCAAGTGCGCTGACCATAATAGACTTCATTGAAGTGGTGAGTGCGATAGTGACAGCTTCGTGCTTATCTTTGCCTGCGTTACGCTCGGTCTTATATCTTGTTGTCATAAGGATAGCGTAGTCAACTGTTGCACCAAGCTGGATAGTACCGATTACTACCGACGCTATGAACGGTATAGTGGTATTCGTAAAGCACGGAACACCCATGTTTACTGTGATAGCAAATTCGATAACGGCTACCAGAATGATAGGCAGTGAAACTGAACGCAGTGCAATAAGAATAATGATAAAGATAGCGGCGATAGAAACTATATTTACTACCTTGAAGTCATGATCTGTTATGTCGATAAGGTCTTTTGTTGCCGCCGCCTCACCGATAAGCATTCCGTCCTTATCGTAGGATTTAAGTATCTTGCTAAGCTCATCTATCTGGGCATTCTCTTCATCAGAAGCTACCTTATATTCAGAGCCAACCAGCATGAGCTGCCATTTATCGCTCTTGAGTATCTTTGTTACTGACTCAGGAACTATCTCACGAGGGATAGACGGACCGATAAGAGTATCCAGTGACATTGAGAAGCTTACACCATCAACCTTGCCCATTTCGTCGAGCATAGAGTTTACTTCCTTTGGCTCCATATCAGCGTCAACCAGAAGCATATGGGTCGTTGCCATGTTGTATTCCTCATCTAGCTTTGTGTTTGCGATAACACTGTTGAGATCCTTTGGAAGAGTATCTGTCAGGTTATAGTAGACATTGGTGTTTATCTGACCATATACGGCAGGGATAAGTACAACTATAAAGAGTACGATAAATGCTGCATGGTGCTTGATAATGAACTTTGAAGGCTTTTCAAGGCTTGGAACAAGGTCTTTGTGCATTGTTTTTTCAAGTGCCTTATCGAAGACAAGTATCATTGACGGGAGAACTGTTATGCAGCAGATAACGCCAATAACAACGCCCTTTGCCATTACGATACCCATGTCCATGCCAAGCTCGTAGCTCATGAAGCAAAGTGCAAGGAAGCCTGCAACTGTTGTTATGGAGCTTGAAACAACTGAGGTGATAGTTTTGCCGATGGCGACTGCCATAGCCTCTTTGTTGTCACCAGGGTGCTTTTCTTTCTCCTCTTTGTAGCTGTGCCACAGGAAGATCGAGTAGTCTATCGTTACCGCAAGCTGAAGCACGGCTGCAAGAGCTTCGGTGATGAACGATATTTCGCCTTGTATGAAGTTCGTTCCCATGTTATAGATTATCGCCATGCCCACGCTGAGCATAAAGAACAGTGGGATAAGGAACGAATCCATTGTAAGTGCAAGTATGATACTTGTAAGTATTACTGCGATAACGACATACATCGGAGCTTCCTGCATTGTAAGATCCTTGATATCCTCAACGACTGACGACATACCGCTTACGAAACACTGCTCGCCGGCGATGCTTCTTATCTCCTTGACAGCTTCAAGTGAGCCGTCAGCGGAGGTCGCCTCGTCAAAAAAGACAGCCATCATTGTGGAATTATCTGTATTGAAGAAATCGTAAATATCATCAGGAAGAACTTCCTTTGGAAGTGAAACGTCTGCCAAGGTGTCATACCAGAGAACATCGCAAACGTGGTCTACCTTTTCGATCTTCTCCTTGACCTTTTCAACGTCCTTATCCTCCATGCCGTCAAGCATTACCAGCGAAAAACCGCCCTTGCCGAACTCGTCAAGCATTATATCCTGACCTTTCATGGTTTCAATGTCTGACGGGAGGTATGAAAGAATATCATAGTTTATTCTTGTGCTGAGAAAACCGAATATTGACGGTATCAGCAGCAGAACGCTGACTATGAGTATCGGTACTCGGAATTTTACAACTCCTCTGCCAAATTTCTGCATCAAATGTCATTCCCTTCACATAGTTTTTGACCTTTCGGTCTTTTAACAATTCATAGTATACATCAAAAATGACCAACAGTCAATAGTAAAATGACCATTAGTCATTCTTTTTGTAGAGTTGCACAAAATGACCAACGGTCATAAGTGACTATTGGTCATTTTGCTCCGTTGACTTTAACAAGAATTTGTATTATAATAAATACAGGGTCAGCCATAGTAAACCTGTGTATGTGTGGCATACAAATTGTATATATTATAATAAGGAAGGACGTGTTAAAATGGGCAAGCTTGATACCAATAAAAAGGTAAAGGAGGACTCTCTGCTTAACACGGCTTTTAGTCTTTTTACCACCAAGGGAGTGAGCAAGACCTCCATTTCAGACATTGTGAACAACGCTGGTGTGGCGAAAGGAACGTTTTATCTTTATTTCAAGGACAAATATGACATAAGAAACAAGCTTGTTTCTCACAAGTCGTCACAGCTTTTCAGAAACGCTATCGAGGCATTAAATGCGAGCGGCAAGAAGCTTACCTTTAACGAACGAATTATTTTTATTGTTGACAACATCATCAACCAGCTAAACGAAAACAAGTCGCTTTTGACTTTTATTGCAAAGAATCTTAGCTGGGGCGTTTTCAAGCACGCTCTTACGTCGCCTATAAAGGACGATGACATCGACTTCCGCAATATTTATGACGCTATGCTTGCTGACGCTCCATATAATATTGTTCAGCCTGAGGTCATGATATTCATGATAGTTGAGCTTGTAAGCTCAACCTGCTACTCGTCCATACTTTACAACGAGCCTGTGGACATTGGCGAGCTTAAGCCTTATCTTTACATATGTATAAACAACATTATCGACACTCATGCAGGCACTGTAAAAGCATAAAAAAGACACGTTTACAAGATCGTAAGCGTGTCTTTTTTTGTACAAAAAAACGGACGGAAGATATCCGTCCGTTTGGTGTTTTTATTACTTTGCCTTAACAGCATCTCTTGCCTTTGCAACGATATTGTCTGCGCAGAGACCATATTCTTTAAGAAGATCAACTGCCGGGCCTGAGTGACCGAACTCATCATTAACGCCGATCTTAACAAGCTTTGCAGGGTGTCTTGCTGCAAGAACGTCCGCAACGGCTGAGCCAAGTCCGCCGATAACGCTATGCTCCTCAACTGTAAGAAGAAGTCCTGTGTTCTTTGCGGCTTCAACGATGATATCCTCGTCGATTGGCTTGATAGTGTGGATATTGATAACTGTTGCTTCGATACCCTCAGCTGCCAGTGTTTTTGCAGCCTCGATAGCTTCATAAACCATAAGGCCTGTCGCAACGATAGCTATATCCTTGCCGTCACGGAGCTTAACGCCCTTGCCAAGCTCAAACTTATATGTTTCAGGATCATTGAAAACAGGTGTGGCAAGTCTGCCGAAACGGAGATAAACCGGACCTTCATGGAGGATAGCGGCTTCAACGGCAGCCTTTGCTTCAACGTCGTCGGCAGGGTTTATTACCACCATGCCAGGGATAGTTCTCATAAGAGCGATATCCTCGTTGCACTGATGTGTTGCACCGTCTTCGCCTACAGAGATACCTGCGTGTGTTGCACCTATCTTCACGTTGAGGTGAGGATAACCGATAGAGTTTCTTACCTGCTCAAATGCTCTGCCTGCGGCGAACATTGCAAATGTAGAAGCAAATGGTATCTTGCCTGTTGCAGCCATACCTGCTGCAACGCCCATCATATTTGACTCGGCGATACCGCAGTCAAAAAATCTGTCAGGGAATTTCTTTTTGAATATACCTGTTTTTGTTGCAGCAGCAAGGTCTGCGTCAAAAACATAGAGGTTATCGTACTTATCGCCAAGCTCTGCAAGAGCCTCGCCGTAGCTTTCTCTTGTAGCTTTCTTCTTCAATTCTGCCATTGCTTAACCCTCCAGACTTTTAAGCTGTTCGTTTATTTCTGCCACAGCCTGCTCATACTGCTCCTTGTTAGGTGCTGAACCATGCCATGAAACGTTGTTTTCCATAAATGAAACGCCCTTGCCCTTGATACTCTTCATTACGATAACACAAGGCTGACCGCATACTGTTTCTGCCTCGTTGAATGCTTTTTCAAGTGAGTCAAAATCGTGAGCGTCGGCTGTGATAACGTGCCAGCCAAATGCTGCAAACTTGTCAACGATAGGATATGGCGACATTACGTCCTCTATCTTTCCGTCGATCTGAAGTCCGTTATTATCCACAACAGCAATGAGGTTATCAAGCTTATAATGAGCAGCAAACATTGCAGCCTCCCATACCTGACCCTCTTCGATCTCACCATCGCCAAGGATAGTATACACCTTATAGGTATCGCTTGTGAGCTTTCCTGAAAGCGCCATACCGCAGGCAACAGAAATGCCCTGTCCAAGGGATCCAGAGGACATATCTACGCCAGGGATAGAGATACAAGGGTGACCCTGAAGCATTGCACCGATATGTCTGAGGGACTTCAGCTCCTCCTTTGGAAAAAAGCCTTTTTCTGCAAGAGTTGCATAGAGTGCAGGTGCTGTGTGACCCTTTGAAAGCACGAGTCTATCTCTCTCAGGCTCTTCCGGCTTATCAGGATATACGTTCATCTTGGCAAAATAGAGATAAGTGAGCAGATCTGCTATAGAGAGCGATCCGCCCGGGTGACCCGACTTTGCGTTGAATACTCCCTCGAGTATTCCAAGACGAACCTTGCAGGCTGTGATCTCAAGCTGTTTCTTTAATGTTTCGTCCATACTTTTGACCTCCAAAAAAATATTATTTCTTCAGTTTTTCAAAAATTTCATCTATGACTGCGGCTATGAAGTCTTCCTCGCAGGACTGCTCAAAGACCTTATCCGCAACCTTTTTGACCTCCTCTGCCGCAT
>ENA-OZUK01000205-OZUK01000205.1-human-gut-metagenome-genome-assembly--contig:-NODE-205-length-13523-cov-5.936739_pt1 | contig 13523 bp, 2 predicted proteins | sample MGYA00243432_ERZ654019 | MGnify/ENA primary metagenome ERZ654019 (study PRJEB26926, sample SAMN06164760) | human gut metagenome | biome: ENVO:00009003; feature: ENVO:2100002; material: ENVO:00002003... | reverse complement strand
AGGAAGAATGACGAGGCGGAGATTGAGATGATGACCGAGGGGCTGGAGAAGAAGCTGCGCCAGATAGACAATGAATACCAGGCACGCAAGGATGAAATAGCCAGGCAGGAAGCCGGTTGGAAACGTGACAACGCGAAAGCGGGGCAGTCCGGTTCGCTGTCGGAAGATCAGCAGTCCGAAATAGACAAGGCCCGTGAGCTGAACGAGTCCGGCCGACAGAAGAAAATAGCGGAAGCTTATCGGGAAGAGTTCGGAGTGATGCAGGAATATTTGCAGGCCTACGGCACCTTCCAGCAGCAGAAACTCGCCATCGCGACCGAATATGCGGAAAAGATACAAAAGACGACGTCCGGCAGCGAGAAGCTCTCTCTCGGTGTTGAACGTGACAGCAAACTTGCCGGCATCGAAGTGCAGGAACTGAAAGCCCGTATTGACTGGGGTACTGTCTTCGGTGAATTCGGCGGGATGTTTTCCGATATGATAAAGCCTGTATTGGCGGATGCCAGAAAATACATGCTCACTGACGAGTTCCGAAATGCCGACCATGCCAGCCAGGACGCGCTTGTCTCTGCCGTCCAGCAGATGGAGAGGGCTTTGGGCGGTTCCGGCAAGGTCAGTTTCAAGAAACTGGGTGCCGAGGTTACTGCCTACCAGAAAGCCCTTTCAGACCTGAAGGAGGCACAGGCGGTGTATGCGGACACCTATACGGCACTCATTGCCGCCCAGAAATCATACATTGAGGCGCAACAGTCCGGAACCGAACAGGAGAAGGAGTCCGCCCGGCAAGCCCTGGAAACGGCGCAGGCTAATGCCGATGCCGCGAGTGAGAATATAAACGCCTTGCAGGAAACGGCTGACAGTGCCCGGCAGTCCCTCTCGAATACTGCCTCCGGTCTGAAGACCAGTATGGAGAATGTGAGGGACGGATTGCAGCAGATTGCCTCCGGCAGTATCAGCGGGGCGTATAATGGCCTGATCACACTCGGCAAAGGTGCCAAGGAAGTGGACGGCAAACTGGGCGAGGCTTTCGGAAAGGTTTCCGAAACACTTGAGGATGTGCCTGTTGTCGGCTGGATTGTAAGTATTATAGACCTTTTCAAAGATGGTTTGAGTGTGGTCATCGGTGGCCTGCTCGACGCGGTGTTCAATGCCGTGAGCGGTATTCTTGACGATGTGCTTTCCGGTGATCTTTTTGTGACTATCGGAAAATCGCTGCTTTCCGGTGTGGGCAAGATATTCGACGCATTGACCTGGGGCGGATTTTCCTCCTGGACGACTTCAAGCAATGCCAAAGAGGTCCAGGAAACCATCGACCGGCTGACCGAGCGCAACGAGACCTTGCAGACGGCTATCGAGGACCTGACGGAGGAGATCAAGGCGAGCAAGGGTACAAAGTCCGTGGCCGCCTACCGGGATGCCTACAGGCTCCAGCAGGAGACGAACTCGAACTATCTGGACATGGCCATGTCGCAGGCCGGCTATCACGGTTCGCATCACAGCTGGAATTATTACTGGGGCGGTTTCTCACAGGAACAGATTGACCGTTTGAGCGGTCAGATCGGGCGTAGCTGGAACGGTGACATCTGGAACCTAAGTCCGGAGGAGATGAAGAAGTTGCGCAGTAACGTGGACATGTGGACGCAGATCCAGGATACCGGCAAGGGCGGATATGGAGGTCGTCTGACCGAGAAGCTGGATGACTATATCGACCAGGCGGGCAAGCTGGAGGAACTTACCGACCAGCTGTATGAAGGTCTCACCGGTATTTCCTTCGACAGCATGTACAGCAGTTTCGTGGATAACCTGATGGATATGAAGTATGATGCCGCAGCCGCGGCGGAGGACATATCCGAGTATTTCATGCGTGCGATGCTGTCAAACAAGATCGGTGAGCTGTATTCCGACAAGCTGAAAGGCTGGTGGGAGAAATTCGGCAAGGCGATGGAAGACAATGACCTTACAGAAGCCGAGCGTAAGGCCCTCCAGGACGAGTACATGAAGTATGTCGAGGAAGCCATCGCTCTTCGTGACAATCTTGCCGCGGCCACCGGGTACGATAACTCGGGCGGTACGAGCCAGAGCGCCAAAACCGGCGGTTTTTCAGCCATGACACAGGACCAGGGTACAAAACTGGACGGCATGTTCACCAGCGGGTTGCAACACTGGTCGAGCATCGATGAGAAGATGGAGAGCGTCATCGACAAGATGAACACCGCCGAGGGGCATCTTGCCCGTATCGAGGAGAACACCGGCACGAGCGCGTCGCACCTTGGCAAAATAGAGGAAGAGATTCGTAAAATCAATCGTGACGGAGTAAAATGCAAATGATATGGAAAAGATATTAGGCGGTCTGGTACTTGTCAACGGTACCGACATCTGGAGTACATACGGGGTGTTCCTCGTTGAGGACAAGCGCGGCGGGATGGATAACCTGACCGCCATCCTGACCCCGAGCAAGACGAAAACGGACACGGCTGTGAATATCCGGGAGGAGGACGGGGAGAAATATTCCTCCGTGCTGACGCCCAGGAACGAGGCCCGTGACGTGACGCTTCATTTCGCCCTGTTTGGCAAAACGCAGGCCGGCTGGCTGAAGAAGTATTTCGAGTTCATCAATTTCCTGAAGAAAGGCCGTGACGGGTGGCTTGAGATTTCCTTTCCCCAACTTGCCCTGACTCTCCGTGTGAAATATACGGATTGCAGCAAGTTCCAGCCTCTGACCTATCTCTGGAAGGAAGGCGTGCACGCCGGCAAGTTCAAGGTGAAGTTCCGGGAACCTGTCCCGGTCATATAAATGTGATTCAAACCCTATTCAAACGACGTTTAAACAAGATACAGACATGCTGACCATCTATGACAGCAACGGCAACAGACGGACCGATATCGAGGCGGGCGACAGCTCCACCCAGGTGAAGGAGGTGCAGGGTGACAATGTCCTGACACTCTCTTTCACGCATTACGAATATATCGCCCTGGACGTGAATGACCGGGTGGACTTTGAGGGTGAGCGCTACTGGCTGACCGAACGGTACATCCCGAAGCAGAAGAGCGGCCAGGAGTGGGTATATGATTTGAAGTTTTACGGTATCGAGAGCCTGGTGAGACGTTTTCTTGTGCTGGAGACCACCGACGGGAACACCGAGCCTGTGTTCACGCTGACAGCGACTCCGCGTGAACACGTGGCCATGATCGTGAAGTGTATCAATGACGGAATGAACCACACCACCGACTGGAAAGTGGGGCGGGTGGACGGTACGGACCTTATCGTCATCGATTACGAGGGGAAGTACTGCAACGAAGCCCTGAAAGAGATAGCCGAAGCGGTCGGCGGGCAGGCTGAATGGTGGGTGGAAGGCCAGACCGTGAACGTGTGCCGGTGTGAGCATGGCGAGGAAATAACGCTGGGCTACGGGAAGGGACTGACCGGAATCGAACGCGACACGACGGGTACCGACAATTTTTATACCCGGTTGTTCCCGGTAGGCAGCACGCGGAACATAGATCCGTCAAAATACGGGCATAGCCGCCTGATGCTTCCGGGGGGCAGGCAATATGTCGAGATACATACGGAGGAGTACGGCATCTATGACCGTTACGAGCAAGACGCCTTCAGCGGCATTTATCCCCGCAGGATCGGGGCTGTCAGCAGTGTGCGCAGCGAAGATGTGAAAGATGACGACGGCAACCCTTTCACGGTCTATTATTTCAGGGACGACAGCCTGAATTTCGATCCGAACGATTACGAGCTGCCCGACGAGACCAAACGTGTATCGTTCCAGGACGGTGACCTTTCCGGACTGGGGCAGGGTGAGGACCACTATTTCGAGGTGAATTTCAACAGTGCCACCCGTGAGTTCGAGATTATTACGATATGGCCCTATGATGATGACACGCAACTCCCCGGCGGCAAACTTATTCCGAAATCCGGTGACCGTTATATTCTCTGGAATATCCGTATGCCGGACGAATATTACCCGCTTGCCGAGGAGGAGTTTCTTACGGCGGTGGAACAGTTCAATACCGAATGCTGGCAGGATCTTGCCGTTTACAAGGCCCCGACCGACCATGTGTGGATTGAGGAGAACGGTGTTTCCCTGTCCGTAGGCCGCCGTGTGAGACTTGAAAGCGAGGAGTATTTCCCCGAAACCGGTTATCGCAGCAGCCGCATCACGAAAATTACCCGGAAGGTGAACCAACCCGGGGAGATGGACATCGAGATCAGCGATGCCCTGCATAGTGGTGCGTTTGAACGGGTGAATGACAGTATCGGGGAACTGAAAAACTATACGAAGTCAAAGGCGGAGGGTGCCGCGCTTCCTGACATTATCCGTAGCTGGGACAAGACACTGCCTACGGACAACAATCTTTTTTCCGCGCGGAGAAGTCAGGCGGAACACATCAGCAAAAAAAAGAATGACCGTGCAAAGGGGAAGATCACCTTCGAAGCGGGAGCCTCTTTCGGACAGGAGGATAATGCGGGTATTGATGACAAGGGCAATGCCGAGTTGCTGACCCTTGTCGTGCGTGAGTTCCTTCGCAGCCCGAAATTCGTGGACGGTCTTTTCGGTGAGGGGTGGCGGCTGTGGATGGAGGACGCTTTGTCCCATCTTACCATCGACAAGCTGACGGTACGCCAGGTCATGGTAGTATTGGAGCTGCTTATCGAGAAGGTACGCAGCGTTGGCGGCCAGCTGTGCGTCAGCGCCGCCAACGGGAAAATAAAGACCGCCGTACTTGAGGACGGTTACTGGAGGATCACTTTCGAGCAGGACAACAGTTTCCAGGCCCATGACCTGATGCGCTGCGCCACGTTCAGCGGCGGGAACCTGAAAGGGTACTGGGTGGAGGTGGCCGGCGTGGAGGGTGACTCCATTCTCGTAAGTGAGGATGAATTTTCAGGTTCCCTTCCGGAGGCCGGTGACGAGTGCGTGCTGATGGGCAACACGGAGAACCCGCTGCGTCAGAACCTGATCCTGATCTCCGCCACCGAGGACGGTCAGCCCCGCGTGGACGTGATGGACGGGGTGAAGGCGAAGAACTTCACCGGCTGCCTTCGTGCGCGCCTGGGCAACCTGGACGGCATCAGCGATGACTGGTTCCCGGCTGACAACCAGCCGCACGGCAACGGCCTTTACAGCGACAACGCCTACCTGCGCGGGACTTTCCTTCTGGTGACCGGTGAGGACATCAAGACCAAGTTCGAGATCGTGGAGGGGCGCATCACCAGCGCGGTGACCGCCCTAAGGAACGACTTCGCCACGGAGAAGGGCTACCTGAACAACCCCGCCTTCGATGACGGGCTGGAGAAATGGAACACGGAGAACGAGACGGTGTTCTTCCTGGCAGGTAACAAATGGATCTGGGCGAACAACAACGTACTGACCAGAAAGGGCGACGGGGCGAGCGTGACGGTGGATGACGGGCGGACGGTGGTGCACATCCGTAACAAGTACATCCTCCAGAAACGGGCGAATTTGAAAAGCATCCCCTCCATGCCTGTGAACGGTGACGGGGAGAAGGAGGCCGTGCCGGTGTACCTTTCCTTCTTCTACCGCTGCGCAACCAAAGGGACTCTAAGAGTCCAGTTCCTGGACGTTGACAAGACGGGTTTCGCGAACTTCAACAGCCTGGAGGTGGAGGAGGAACTGTCTGCAACTGATGGTTACGTGCAGTACACCTGTAGCGGCCTCTGGAACGGTACCGGTGATTTCAAACTGTCCTTTACCGGTGACATCTACCTGTATATGCTCGTGCTGTCCACTGACAAGGTGGAGAGCCTTGCACACCGCTACCGGACGCTTTTCGAGCAGTCGGAGCGTCTGGTGAAGATAACGGCCGCCGTCTTTGACCGTGACGAGAATATGCTGGAAGAGACGGGGCTTGTGGTGAAGCCTGAAGGCGCGGGCATCTACGCCCAGGACGCGGACGGGAAACTGGCGCTTATCGGCGTGAGTGTGGACGGGACGGACGCTGACGGCAACAAGATCAGCGTGGTGAAGCTGACCGGTGACCGCGTCAAGCTGGAGGGCCTCGTGACGGCCAACGATAATTTCAAGATCCTGGAGGACGGGAGCATCGAGGCGAACGCGGGCACGTTCTCCGGGCATATCCGCACGAACTTCCACCTTGTGGAGTCGAGCGACGCCGTCCTGACCTCCTGCTCGGGCCGCGGCGAGGCCGGCTACCTGATCGGCCGTGAGCTGAGCCTGAAGGTGGACATGGCCGGTTCGTCGAACGGTGCGGACATCATCCTTCCGAACGACGTGCGTTATATCGGCTCGCGCGTAACCCTTTACAACGGCTGCCACCCTCCCTATACGCGTACGGTGGGCTCTATCCGCTACAGCTCCGTCCGTGTGGACGACGGCACGCCGCTCCGCGGTTCCAACGTGAACCTTAGCAGTGATTCGCTGCTTTCCTATTCCGACCCCTACAGGATCGACTGGATCAGCGGGATCATCGAGCTGGTCGGTACCCCCGAGCTGAACGGGAGAATCCTTGCGGACCTGGTTTCGTGGCGGGGAGCGTCGGCCGGTCCCCCCGCTTCCCCCTCGAGCGGATGGCTTTACTACGACACGAAAAGGAACCGCAACTACCTTTACTGGTACGGCGCGTGGGTGGAGTTCCCCGTTTACGGCGGCGCTTCCGATGATCTCCGCATCACGTGGAAGGGAGAGCTTTCTTCCGCTCCGGAGAACCCGGAGAGGAACTGGCTGTACGTCACCTCCGTGAACCGCTTCCTCCTGCTCTACACGGGCGAGGATTGGGAGGAGCCCGCCATCATTAACAGCCTGAACAAGTGCGGCTGGTGCATCCTTGGCTTCAGCGCGCTTTCATACCATTATTACAATGACTGACAACAATAAAAAAGGAGGAATAACTTATGGCACTTACAGAATCGGAGAAAACGGAACTTAAGAACGACATCCTGAACGCTATCAAGGCCGAGAGCCAGAGCGTTGATGAACTTGTGGAGGTCAGCTCCCTTGACAATATCAAAAGTCTCCCCGCCCTTCGCGGCAGTGAGCTGGTGAGTGCTCCGCTCACCCTTTTGCGTAAACCGGCCGATGATGCCGCTGCCACGGCGAATGCGTCTGCCACGAAAGCGGATAATGCTGCGGCTTTGGCGAATAAAGCTGCGGGTATGGCGTCTGATGCGGCCGGTACCGCCAATCAGGCTGCTGAAACTGCAAATTCCGCCGCGGCAGCGGCATCCGCGGCTGCGAAACAGGCGGAGGATGCCGCCGCCGGTGTGAACGACGGTTTGGTCGGTGGCATGACGGCCGTCCCTGATGAGGAGAACGACACGGTGAAACTCACCCTGCTGGGGAAGACCGGGACGGAGATTGCCTCCGTTGATATTCCCGGTGGTACGGGCGGTGGCGGTAACACGTATAATGTGACGGCGGAAGTCCCTTTGGAGAGCGGTTATTATGTCCTTTCCTCCGCGATCGGTGCCGTGGATGAGAAATACCGTTACAAGGGCCGTTGCATCACCTATGAAGTCTCGCAGGGCAAATGGGAGACCAAACAGTTCGTGGGGACAAGTCTGTCGAGCTGGGAGCAGGAGGCGAGCTGGGAGGACTTCGGCGGTGCCGGAACGATGAAGAGCCTGACGGTGAACGGCGAGAAGAAAGTTCCCGACAGCGAGGGCAACGTGGATCTGACCATCGACAAGCTGGAAGTGGACGAGAGCCTGGATGCCGACAGTACCAATCCCGTCCAGAACAAGACCGTCGCCGCCAAATTCCAGGAGGTGGAAGCCGGTACCGTGTTCGGCATGAGCGCGGAAGTGAGCGACGACGAGAGCAGTGTCCGCCTTGCGCTGACCAACAAGAGCGGGGCGGAGATCGCGAGCGTTGACATCCCGGCCGGCAGCGGTGGCGGCGGTGAGTCCTCCACCACCAAGATCGTGCTGCTTGCCGAGACCGACAAGAAAACCGTGAAGGAAGGCGGAGCGGTGAAACTTACCTATACCTATGACCACCAGGTTGCCGGCGGTGATGACAAGGGTAGCAGTACCGGACAGAAAGCGACCGTCACCATCCAGGTGAAGCGCGGGACGACCACCACTTATTCCTCCTCGCTGAAGGAAGTGAGCAAGGGTACCTATACCCTTGACCTGACCAAATACCTGCTGGTGGGCACGAGCGATATCTACGTCATTGCCGAGACTACCGATCCCACCACGGGCAAGGCGCAGAAGAAGCAGGCGTACGTGAGCGTGAAGAGCGTCACCCTGTCCCTTTCCTGCGGTTACAACCTGGCGGCCACCATCCAGAACGGCGGTTACGGTACCTATGATTCCGCGAGTATACCCTACGCCGTGAGCGGTACCGGCACGAAAACCGTCAGCCTGTACGTGGACGGTGTACAGCAGAACGCGCATACGGTCACCCGCAGCGGCACGACGAACGGCAGTTTCGAGGTTTCCATGACCGGCCTGTCCGTGGGGCGGCATACCGCCCAGCTGGTGGCCGAGATGGAAACTGACGACCTCACGCTGAAAAGCGAGAGCATCCATATCGACCTGCTGAAGGCCGGAACCGGCGCGCCCTTCATCGGTTTGAAGCTCATTCATGCCGACGGGCATGTCCTCGGACGGGACGAGCATCTGGAGCCGGTCCTTGAAGCCGGCCGCTACGAGAAGCTCACTTTCGACTGGGTGGCCTATGATCCCGACCGTGTGCCCGCTGAAGTGGAGTTCTGGAAAAACGGCGTCAAGAGCAGTACCGTGAGCGCTCCCCGCAGCATGATGACCTACAGTAACCGGTTTACCGAGGAAGGCACGCAGACGCTTGTCCTGAAAGCCGGTCCGACCGGGTACACTTTGCGCATCGACGTGGGTGAGAGCGGTATCGATATCAGCGAGGCCACCTACGGCCTGGCGGTCAAGCTTGACGCGGCGGGCCGCAGCAACGGGGAGAGTAACCCCGGAACATGGGAGTCGAACGGCGTGGAGACCACGTTCGAGGGTTTTGACTGGAGCAGCAACGGCTGGACGGGTGAGGCGCTGAAGCTGACCAACGGTGCGAAAGCCGTCATCGGCTACCGGCCCTTTGCCACCGATGTGAAAAGTACGGGGCTGACCATTGAACTGACCCTCCGGGTAAGCAATCCCACTGACAGCGATACCGCAGTTGTGGACTGTCTCGACAGTGGCAAGGGGCTTTATATCACCCCTTCGGAAACGAGTTTCAAGACCGGTGAGAAAGTGTCCTATACCAACGAGGACGACGAGCTGGTGGAGCGTGAGATCAAGCTGGGCACGAATTATGTGGAAGACCGGTGGATCAAGGTGGCCCTCATGGTGGGTACCCGCAATGAGAGCCGTCTGATGGAGCTTTATGTGGACGGCAACCGTACCGGTGCCGACATCTACGACAACGCCTTCAGCTTCCGCCAGGACAATCCGAAATATATCACCATTGACAGCGCCGGGGCGGACGTGGAGGTAAAGAGCGTGCGTATCTATACCCGCCGGTTGAGTGACGACGAGGAACTGGAGAACCGGATGGTGGACAGTGCGGACGGTGAGGAGATGATCGCGCTGTATGAGGAGAACGATATCCTGGGTGATACCGACACTGTGGATATGGACAAGCTGCGTGCCAAGGGCAAGGGGGTGCTGCGTATCGTGCGCCAGAACAAGCTCGATGACGTGTATGCCGAGAACAACAAGAAGACGGACTTTTCGGCGGATATCTTCTATTACTCCCCTTTCGGATCCGAATACGACTTCGTGCTTCGTGACTGTTATATCCGTATTCAGGGTACCAGTTCCACGAAATATCCGAGCAAGAACATCCGTATCTATATCAGCAAGGGCGGCACGAACCTTAGCTTCACCGTTGGCGGCAAGGAGCAGGCGGAAAAGAAATATCCCGTCCGTCCCGGTGGCATCGCCATGAACCTGATCTGTCTGAAGAGTGATTATTCCGACTCGTCCATGTCGCTGAACACAGGCGGTGCCAAACTGTTCAACGACGTGCTGAAGGAGATGGGGCTTCTCACCCCTCCGCAGCGTTACCAGTACGAGACGGGCGGCAGCGATTTGAACGCGGTCACCGTGCGTACCGCTATCGACGGTGTGCCTATCGACATGTTTGTGGCGGCTGCGGAGGACGGCGAGAACAACTATGTGGGGCAATACAACTTCAACAACGAGAAAAGCAAGAGCGGCGACCTGTTCGGCCTTAGTGGCGTGGAGGGTTACGATCCTGCCTGTCCCCTCACTCTGGAAATGCTGAACAATACCGAGGCCATGTGCCTTTTCAAGACCACAAGTGACGCTCATCTGGAGGAGGTGTTTGATGCCGGTGCCGAGACCAACGTTCCGGATGATGTGAAATGGGCGGGCCTTGACGAGTCGCAGCGTACGGCCGTGAAACGGCTGTACGCATGGATACGCTCGTGTGTTCCGGACGGTGCGACGAGCGCCGACCTCTCCACTTTTAAGAGCGAGAAGTTCAGGGACGAGATAAGTGACTATTTCGACAAGGCTTTCCTGCTGACGTATTACCTCTGGACGGACTATTTCCTTGCCGTTGACCAGCGTGCGAAGAACATGATGCTGCGCACGTGGGACGGCCTGATATGGTACATCACCTACTACGACGGTGATACCCAGATGGGAAAACGTAACGACTGTTTCCTGGTGTATGACTACACCACCGACCGCGACACTTATGACGCCGAGGCCGGGAAATATGCCTTTGAAGGCCGTGACAGCTGGCTTTGGAACCTCGTTCTGGCCAACCTGGACGCTGACCTGAAGACACAGGCGCAGGCTCTTCGCGGTGTACTTACCACCAGCCGTGTCCTGGACATGCTGAACGTGGAGCAGGCGGGCAACTGGTGCGACCGTGCCTATAACAAGAGCGGCGAGCTGAAGTACATCCTGCCCGCCACGCAGGAGATGTACGGCAAGGTGTGGCCGTTCATCTACGCCCTTCAGGGCAGTAACCGTGCGCACCGTGAATATTTCGTGCGTAATCGTTTCGCCCTTCTGGATGCTAAGTACGGCACGAGCAATTTCACCAGTGACAACATCGACCTCTATCTGGCACGTACGGCTGCTGACACCCCCGACGTGCTGAAGATTACGGCCAACGAGGTTTATGCTTTCGGCTACGGTACGAACAACAGCCCGAATATAGGGAATACCGGCATCATCAAGAAAGATGCGGCTGCGAGCCTTTCCATCACCGGTGCCTATACGGTGAACGATCCCTTGAGGGTTTATGGCGCGAGCCGTATGAAGGTGCTGGATATGAGCGGGGCCGCCGACCACCTGAAAAACGCTTTCGACCTGGGCAAATGTACCGTGCTGCGCGAACTGAACCTTCAAAGTTCCGGCAACGGCAGTACCGGCTGGTGGTTGAACATCGGCAACTGCAAGCAGCTACGTAAACTCAACCTTCGTAACCAGGCACAGGCGAAAACCGGGGGAAGTACCAGTACCGAGCTGGATTTGAGTGCGCAGACCAAGCTGGAAGAACTTGAGGCCCGCGGTACGCAGGTGCAGAGCGTGGTGCTAGCCAAGGGTTCTCCCGTGACGCTGCTCCACCTTCCCGGTACACTGACCAGCCTCCGTCTGGAATATCTGGGCAGACTGACCACCGGCGGGCTGACATTGGAAAGCTACAGCAAGGTGAAGACCTTCATCTTTGACAGTTGTCCAGGTATTGACTGGGAAACCCTGCTGGGCCGTTGCACGGGTGTGGAACGTATCAGAGTAACCGGTATTGACCGCGAGGATGACGGTACGTGGCTGGATAAGTTTGTCGGGATGGGCGGTGTGGATTCCGATGGCAACACTACGGACACGTGCGCCTTGGTGGGTACGGTACAGCTCACGCGCTACATTGATGACGATACGTACAGCGCTCTGAAGGCGCACTTCCCGGAACTGAATATCCGGCAGCCGGAATACACGATGATCGAGTTCGACGACGAGGTATCGGATGACGCGAACGTGAGCAACCTTGACAACGGTACCGGCTACAAGTATGACAACGCGTATGAGGTGAGCGGTCATATTTCCGCCATCCTGAAGCAGCGTCACCGTGTACTTGCTAAAGTGACTAAAAAAGCGACGACGCGGGGTGTGAACATGGCGAACGTTGATACCACGGTGAACAACCTGGACGGTGAGATGACCTACTACCCGCTGGACGACACGGACAGCAACAAGTACGCCGACGGCACGGCTGCCAGACTGGACGGCACTGAAGGTGACTGGATGATGTACGAGCCCTTCTTCTGGAGCAAGGGTATCAATGATTACCTGAACGGCAAGCATTACTCCTGTTACAGCAGTAACGGTTCGGATAACATGCCTTCCGTTCCGGATGCTGACGTCCTTACGCTTGACGACATTAAGGGCACGAGTGGCGGTTATCTTTCCGGTCGTAAGATCATGAGCGGAAAGGATACGCTTTCGAACAGCTACAGTACTGACAGTACGTATTCGGTATGCAAGGTGAACGTGGACGGTTACAAGCGTGTGCGTTTCCCGAGCGTTCCCGGTACAAGCCTTGTCGGAAGCATTTTCACAGACGATTCCGGCACGGTCATCAGTTCAATCGTCGTCCCTACCTTGAGCAACAAGTTCGAGGCCGGTATGTACCTGATTGCCGATGTTCCGGAGGGTGCCACTGCTCTTCACTTCTCCATTCTGAACACGGCAGAGTTCGATAAGGTTGTCCTTTCTAACAGTGACAGGATCGAGGATATGGAACCCGAATGGGTGCCTAATGACGAGCACTTGTGTGCCGTTGTGGGCAGCAGTGTTGTCGGTTCCAAACTTCGCGCCTGCATTACCGGCGGGAGCACTACGGCGAGCATGACCTGGGCTGATTTCCACTATTACAGTGTCCAGCGCGGTATGCAGCAGATTGATGCCCTTATGCACTCGCGCATCGCGAATCTTTTCTACGCGAAGTACGGTCGTCGTGACAGCCAGGAACAATGCGGCGCGGGCTCTCACACGAACAACCGTACTACGGGTGGTACTGCCAGCCGCGGTATGACGGACACGATCGGCTACGAGGAAGCCTCCTCAATCAACCCTAATGTGACGAACAGCCTGATAGAAAACTCCGTCCACCAGTATGCGTGGTACCGTGAGAAGGATGACTACGGCGGGGCCACGGTTACGCAGGTGAATAATATTTGCTGCCTTGGCTACGAGGACATCTATGGTCATAAATATGACATGATGGACGGCGTGGATCTTCCTAATGACACGGGCAATTCCGGGAAGTGGCGCATCTGGATGCCTGACGGCAGTACCCGCCTGGTTAAGGGTTCCGTGAGCTCCGGTATCTGGATTACCGCCGTGGCGCATGGCAAATATATGGACGTGATTCCGGTGGGTTCCGTTTCGGGTTCCTCCTCGACAAATTACTGCGACATCTACTACATATCCACTGCCTCCAGCCGTGTGGTCTATCGTGGCTACAGCAGCGCGTACCCGAATGGCGGTGTTTCGATGTCGAATGCGAACTTCGATTCCTCGC
>ENA-OZUK01000199-OZUK01000199.1-human-gut-metagenome-genome-assembly--contig:-NODE-199-length-13624-cov-4.922176_pt1 | contig 13624 bp, 13 predicted proteins | sample MGYA00243432_ERZ654019 | MGnify/ENA primary metagenome ERZ654019 (study PRJEB26926, sample SAMN06164760) | human gut metagenome | biome: ENVO:00009003; feature: ENVO:2100002; material: ENVO:00002003... | reverse complement strand
GATTCCTCTACGTCTCGTGGGCTCGGAGATGTGTATAAGAGACAGGTACAAAGGTAAGGAATAGGAAATGCAACCGGGTTGCAAAGGGCCCATTGACAACTTATTATAAATTATTTCTGTAATTGCATAGAACTAAAATCCTATTCGCAAGAAACTAACTCTGTTTATGCACATTATTATTCTTACAACAAATATTATTATTTCTTACAACAATTGTGCTTCTTTCTTATAACAGCTGTTGTAAGAAAGAAGCACAATTGTTGTAAGATTATTTTTTAACACTTTCAAGAATAATTTCTTGTATCCCGGAGATTAAACGGATTGAAAAGAGGATAAGTTATTAAACATTCTCAAAAAGAGCAATCACTGTCAAACTTTTATTGAAGATAAATAGTTCTATATATAAATATAAACAACGAACCAATATGAAAAATGTAGTACTCATAGGAGCCAGCGGTTTTGTAGGAACCGCCATCCTGAATGAATTGCTGAACAGAGGCCATAAAGTAACTGCCATTGTACGCGACCCGGCCAAGGTGACCGCCAGCAATCCGAACCTGAAAGTCGTTCAGGCAGATGTAACCGATACCGATGTTCTGATTGAGGCCAGTAAAGGTAAAGACGCCGTCATCAGCGCTTATAACCCCGGCTGGAAGAATCCCAATATATACGAAGAAACACTGAAGAACTATCCGCTGATAGTGGATAGTGTGAAGAAGGCCGGTGTTGAGCGTCTACTTATCGTGGGCGGTGCCGGAACCCTGTTCTATGCTCCTGGAAAGATGGTGATGGATGCTGACGATGTTCCAGCCAAACTGTTGCCCGGAATCAAATCCCTCGGAGAGTTCTATCTGAATACGCTTCGTAAAGAAAACGATATTGACTGGATATTCCTCTCCCCTGCCGCCAACATGACACCGAGAGAACGTACCGGAAAGTTCCGTATCGGAAAAGACGACTTAGTGGTAGATGTAAATGGAGACAGCAATATCTCTGTTGAAGACTATGCCGTGGCAATGGTAGACGAATTGGAACAGAAGCACCACCACAAGGAGCGCTTCACCATAGGATATTAAACAAGGCTATTTCAGAAAAGGATTTCTTTAAATTTCAAAACAGAATAAATGCCGGCAAATAAAGATTCACTCTTCTTTTTTGCCGGCATTTGTCTTTTTACCAAACTTAATTGAACTAACCCTATTTATTCTGCATTCTTTTTCAGCCATTCCAACCTGCGCATATCAGGCAGGTGCTTTACCTTGAAGTTCTCAAACTTAACATTAAATCCGCCTCCATCGGGACAGGCAGCCATGAATCCAACCTTCACCGGAATATTATCCTGCAACCATGCATTCCGCATCATCGTATAAGTCTTGTCATCGAACGAATAGAAGATTTCAACGGCATCCAGCCTGCGGACAGCTTTAATCCAAATATAAGGAACTGGTTTATCCAACGTGATTACACTCCAGTCACTGGTCTTGTGAGTCACCACTGTACTCAGATTGAATTTTCCGTCTACAAACTCAATGCCTGCTTTGATGTAGTTTTCATGATTGATGCGCAACATCAGTCCCGCTTGGTCAAAGCGTGCCTTATAATCGCCAGTCACTTTCACTTTAACTTCAAATTCACCGCCATACGTTGCATAATAGAAAGGGGCGTCATCCACAGTAAAGCCATAATGAGAGATACGCCAATAATCACTCTGCGGAGTGACAAACATCGAAAGGCTTTTATCCTTTATTTCCCACTGTTCAGGTTCGTTGAACCATTGCATTTTTTCCAATGTCTGAGCAAAAGAGGCTTGTACCCCAATCATCATCAACAGACTAAAAAGTAACTTTTTCATTTCTCGTGTTATTTTAATTAATTATTATTCTGACATATATTTAGCCCTGTCCGCTTCGGTGATCGTACGTAGCACACGGCAAGGATTACCAACAGCCAGCACATTGGCAGGAATACTTTTTGTAACCACACTTCCGGCACCAATAATCGTATTGTCACCAATCGTCACTCCCGGCAACACACAGACCTGGGCACCAATCCACACATTATTTCCGATAGTGATAGGATAGGCATATTCAAGCCCCTGGATTCTCTGTTCTGCATCCAAGGCATGTCCGGCAGTATAGAAACCACAATTCGGAGCCACAAAAACATTATCGCCAAATGTAACTTTAGCTCCATCCAGAATGACGCAATTCACATTCGAATAGAAGTTCTCCCCTATTTCAATATTATATCCGTAATCACAATAAAACGGTTGTTCTATCAGGAAAGATTTTCCGGTCTTACCGAACAGTCGGCGGATAATGCTCTCCCGCTCCTTCTTTTGTGAAGGGCGCAAGCTATTCAGTTCATAACATACTTCTTTGCAAGCTTCCCTCTCCGACACAAGCTCTATATCATTATTGGCATCATACAATTTCCCGGCTTTCGCTTTTGCTTTTTCACTCTCCATAATTTATTGCACTTAAAATAAATAACCATTAGTTTTCATTACCTTTGCAAAGGTAAAGGCTTACAGATAAGTCGGCAATACTGATTAATAACCATTTTTCCATCTCCATACCGTATGGACATCGTAAATAAACTGAAGAAAGAGCTACTGAAACAAGCGTTCACCGAGGAACAGAAACAAACGGAACGCCTGAATGAGTGCAAACATATAGCTTCCATATATGCACAGACTGAAAATGCCATAGCAGTGTTAAGTGATATGAAAGCCAATATTAGTTATATTTATTACGGCGGAGTAGCCGAGAAACTGGGACTGGCAGAACGAAATACCGCCAAGACCATTCAGTCGATATGGGAAGAAGAAATATTCAGCCGCATTCATCCGGACGACTTACAGGAGAAGCATTTGCAGGAGCTCCGCTTCTTCCACTTCCTGAAAAGTGTCCCGGAAAAGAAACGCCCGGACTACTACCTTATACACAATATGCGCATGCGCGATCATTCGGGCAGGTATGTACACATCTTGCACAGGATGTTTTATATAGCGAGCCACTCAAACGGAAGTGTATGGTTATCCTTATGCCTTTACAACTTTTCAATGGATACGTCGTTAAGTTGCACCATTCTTAACTCGGCAGACGGGCAAACCCTTGAACTGGAAAAGCAGAATTGCAACGACCTGTTGTCAGACCGGGAAAAAGAAATCCTGCAATTGATAAATAAGGGAAAAATGAGTAAGGACATTGCCCAGACATTATCCATTAGTATAAACACCGTAAACCGGCACCGGCAAAATATCTTGGAGAAACTTCAGGTAAACAATTCTATTGAAGCTTGCCGGATTGCTAAAGAATTGCACTTGTTATGATAAGAGAAGTAAGGCCGGAAGATACCGGAAGCATTACAGTCATTTACAACGAGTATGTCGCACACAGTGTAATTACATTTGAAACAGAGCCTGTACGCGAAGAGGAAATGCGTTCACGCATAACCGGAATAGTATCACACTTTCCTTACTTCGTTTATGAAACGGAAGGTAAAATTGCCGGGTACTGTTATGCCCATGCCTGGAAAGAAAGGGCGGCTTACAGGTATACGTTGGAAACAACCGTTTATTTGGCATCCGAATATCAAGGCAAAGGAATAGGAAAACAACTCATGCAGACGTTGATTAACGAATGCCGCCACAGAGGTTATCACGCATTGATAGCATGCATCACGGAAGGCAACGAAGCCAGTAATTCCCTGCATAAGAAACTTGGCTTTAAGCAAGTTTCCCACTTTGAGAAAGTCGGATTGAAATTCGATCGCTGGCTGGACGTGTTTGATTATGAATTAATATTAATTCCTGAATCACCCGTAAATAAACAACTATAAAAAATAATGAGAAATTGATTACTATCTGATATTATTAATCCTTTATAATTCACGTATGAAAGCAAAATTCTTTTTAAGCTGTATGGCGCTGGCAATCTTGTTCAGTGCATGCAATACCACCAACCGTACCCCGAAGCAGAAGATAGAACAACAAATAGATTCCCTTCTGAAAGATAAAAAAGCTACGGTAGGCGTTGCCGTACTCGCCAATGATGAGACTGTAGCTGTTTATAATAATCAAATCCATTTCCCCCTGTTAAGCGTCTTCAAGTTTCATGTGGGACTGGCTGTTCTGGATAAGATGGATAAAGGACATATTGCTTTAGATAGTCTTATTGAAGTGAAATCTTCACAACTGAAGTCCAATACATACAGTCCGTTAAGAGATAAATTCCCCGATCAGGATATTACAATTTCTCTCGGAGAATTACTAAAGTACAGTATCTCACAGAGTGATAACAACGCATGTGATATCCTTATAGAATATGCCGGTGGTATAGATCAAGTAAACGAGTATGTGAAATCGTTAGGAATAAAAGATTGTAATCTTGCGGCAACAGAAGACCTCATGCATACCTCCGGAGATGCCTATCTGAACTGGAGTACTCCGGAAGAAGTAGTCAGATTACTGAATATAGCCGACAAGCACCCCCTATTTGGAACTCAATACAAAGACTTCCTTCAAGCAATCATGCAGGAAACTTCTACCGGCAAAGATAAGCTGAAAGGCCAGTTACCTGCCGACGTAATCGTAGGCCATAAGACAGGCTCTTCCGACCGGACTCCGGAAGGGATAAAGATTGCTGATAACGATGCAGGCTTTGTTATCCTGCCCAACGGACAGAAATATTATATAGCTGTCTTCGTCATGGAGTCGCAGGAAAATGATGCAGATAATGCAGCTATCATCGCCAGTATATCCAAAATTGTATATGATACTTTAAACTCAGATATCCAATGAACAAGAACACTGATCCCCGCTGGCTCGAATGGGCCAAGGAATTACAATTCATAGCTCAGGCAGGGCTGACCTACTCCCGCGATCCCTTCGACATCGAACGTTTTGAACGTATCCGGGAAATATCGGCAGAGATCATGAGCTATCAAAGCGATCTGCCGATAGAGAAAGTAAAAGAATTATTCTGCAATGAAACCGGTTTCCAAACACCTAAACTGGATACCCGTGCCGCCATCTTTAATGACGGGAAAATACTTCTGGTAAAGGAAAAAGCCGGTGTATGGTCTATGCCCGGTGGCTGGGTAGACGTCAACCAAAGCATCAAAACCAATACGGAGAAAGAAGTCAAAGAAGAAGCCGGACTGGACGTAAAAGCCGTACGCCTGATTGCTTTGCAGGATAGAAACCTGCACAATGTGCCTCCTTATGCATATAATGTCTGCAAAGCCTTTGTTCTTTGCGAAGTAACAGGCGGAAGTTTTCAGAGTAATATAGAAACTACCGAAAGCAGCTATTTCTCTTTGGACGAAATACCTGCATTGGCCGAAGAAAAGAACAATAAGGAACAGATAGCCATGTGTTTCGCCGCCTATCTGGATGAAAACTGGAAGGTACCATTCGACTAAAAAAACCACTCGTAAAAAGTAAAGATATGAAGAAAGAAACCACCCCTCTCCGCCTGATTTATCCGCAATGGCAAGGCGGAATTGTAGATCACTGGATGCCGGATATTCCGGTAGAAGACTCTTCCAGAGGTTATTATTTAGGTGCCCAGTTACTGAACCTGCTGGCTCCGGACAGCAATCAGAAAACCGTGGAAGTTCCGGTATCTCTCGATATAAACGACAGAGCAACGGAAAAAGGTATCAACTCCCGTAACGTGATTGTCAAACAAAGCAAGGCTGCGCTCGATATACTTAACGAAAACAAACCGGACCGGATCATCATCCTGGGCGGAGAATGTTCGGTCAGCGTTGTTCCGTTCACTTATCTGGCTGCCCGATACCCGAACGATGTAGCCATAATCTGGATAGATGCCCATCCGGACATCAACCTGCCTTATGATGATTACAAAGGGTATCATGCCATGGCCCTCACCGCTTGCTTGGGAATGGGTGACGAAGAGATTATGAACTTACTGCCCGGTAAGTTTGACGCTTCCAAAGCATTAATAGTAGGACTGCGTTCATGGGATAAAGGCATGCAGGAACGGCAAAAGGAATTGGGCATAAAAGGTCTGGCACCGAAAGAAACAGCGGACAACAGTTCCGCCATTATGGAATGGCTGAAAAGTACCGGAGCTTCCAAGGTTGTCATCCACTTTGACTTGGACGTGATAGATCCTGCCGACATGATAGCAGGCGTCGGCGTTGAACCGGACGGTATGAAGACTGAGGAAGTAGTCCGTGTGATTAACGATATTGTCTCCGAATATGACCTGGTAGGGCTGACCGTAGCCGAACCAATGCCACGTATCGCTATTAAAATCAGGAATATGCTGAACCAGTTGCCTTTATTAAAAGAGTAAGAAAAGAGAAACTCACAAATAATCTCTATATTTGTATGGTCTCAAACAAAAACAACTGGAATCTACAAAAAATACAGACCATGCATACGATATTGATTATTGAAGACGAACCAAGAGTAGCCAGCCTGCTCAAGAATGGACTGGAAGAGAATGGTTATCAAACCATGATAGCTTACGATGGTGTCATGGGACTGCGTCTCTTCCGTGTCCATACGTTCGACCTGGTGATTTCTGATATTATCCTGCCCAAGATGGATGGTTTTGAGCTATGTAAAGAAATCCGTAAGACAAACCCAGGCATCCCTATCCTGATGCTGACAGCCTTAGGCTCTACAGATGATAAACTGGACGGATTCGATGCAGGAGCCGATGACTACATGGTGAAACCTTTCGATTTCCGCGAACTCTATGCAAGAATCAGGGTACTGCTGAAACGTAATAATGAAGCAACCGCACCGCAACCCCGGGAGATCAGATATTCCGACCTGTACATTGACCTACAAGGAAAAAATGTAACCCGAAACGGCACTCCCATCAAACTTTCACCCAAAGAATATAATCTGTTACTCTACATGACCGAGAATGCAGAGCGGGTTCTCAGTCGTATAGAGATAGCCGAAAAGGTTTGGAATACCCACTTTGATACCGGAACCAACTTTATCGACGTATACATCAACTATCTCCGCAAAAAGATAGACAAGGATTTCGACACCAAACTGATCCATACCAAAGCCGGTATGGGCTTTATACTGACGGATAAACTATGAAGATCAGAACAGCCTTAACCCTGCGGTACACTTGTATCACAGCCGCCGTGTTCCTGGTATTTATCACCGCCATCTATTACGTCAGTGAGCACTCGCGCAGCAATGCCTTTTTCCGGAATCTGAAAAGCGAAGCCATCACCAAGGCACATCTGTTTCTGAACAACCAGGTGGATGCCGAAACCATGCAATCCATTTACCTGAACAATAAAAAGTTTATCGACGAAGTAGAAGTAGCCGTCTACGACACCGATTTCCGGATGTTATACCACGATGCCTTGCAAAACGACATCATAAAAGAAACTCCGGAAATGATAGAGCGCATCCTCCAGAAGAAAGAAATAGACTTCTACATCGAAGATTACCAGGGAGTAGGCATCATCTATACTTTCGAAGGTAAGGATTACATCGTTACCGCCGCCGCTTATGACGGCTACGGATATGCCAAACGGGAAATCCTGAAAGAAACACTCGCCCTATTACTATTCAGCGGACTGACCGCGCTGATTATTGTAGGCTACCTCCTTGCCCGGAGCGCATTGGCCCCCATCAGAAGCATTGTAAAAGAAGCGGAGAACATAACCGCCTCACGAATCAACAAACGCCTGCCCGTCAAGAATGAGAAAGACGAATTAGGCGAACTGAGCCTTACCTTCAATGCCTTGCTCGACAGACTGGAAAAGTCATTCAATTCGCAGAAGATGTTTGTCAGCAACGTGTCGCACGAACTGCGTACCCCTATGGCTGCACTTTCTGCCGAACTTGATCTTGCCGTGCAGAAAGAACGAAGTCCCGAACAATACCAAAACGCCATCCACAACGCGTTGCAGGATTCGCAAAGAGTGATTAAACTCATCGACGGATTACTGAACCTTGCCAAAGCGGATTATGAACCGGAACAGATCAAAAGAGAAGAAATCCGTCTGGACGAACTGTTGCTCGATGCAAGGGAACTTGTCTTGAGGGCGTACCCCGATTTCCATGTGGAACTCGTATTCGAGCAGGAAGCCGAAGACGACAAGGTGCTCACAGTGATCGGTAATAGTTACCTGCTTACAACAGCGTTCGTAAACCTCATCGAAAACAATTGCAAGTACTCCCGGAACCAAACTTCTTTTATCCAGATTTCTTTCTGGGAAGAATGGTCCATCATCCGCCTTTCGGACGACGGTGTGGGCATGTCGGACAAGGACAAAGAGCACTTGTTCCAACTCTTCTACCGCGGCGAAAACAAAGATGTGGCATCCGGCTACGGCATCGGCATGACTTTGGCACAAAAGATACTGAGCCTGCACAAAGGGGAAATATCCATCTTCTCGCATCCGGGTGAAGGGACCACTTACGTCGTTAAACTCCCGCATATCTGATTTCTCTAATGGTTTTCTAATACCATTCTAATAAATCTCTAACGGCTTCTCCACGAAGCCGTTCTTACTTTTGCGCCGTGAAATAGAAACGCAATTAGTAACTTCAAAAAAAGGAAAGAGATTATGAAGTGGAAGAAAAAGTTACAGCAGCCTCAGTATGCGCTCAACTCCGAGAAAGTATTCCTGACTGCCACACAACCGGCAAAATCCGTTTACTCATACCTGCAAACGACAAGGCTCGGGTTGACAAGAGCAGAAGTTGAAGACCGCCAGCTTACGTATGGAAAGAACGAAGTGGTTCACGAACAAAAGAAGAATCCGTTCATCGTATTCATCAAAACTTTCATCAATCCGTTCATAGGAGTGCTGACCGGATTGGCAGTCATATCACTCGTCATCGACGTACTCATGGCAGAACCGGGAGAACAGGAATGGACGGGAGTCGTCATCATCGCCGTCATGGTGGTGTGTAGTGCCATCCTGCGCTTCTGGCAGGAATGGAAAGCCAATGAAGCCACAGATTCACTAATGAAAATGGTAAAGAATACCTGTCTCGTGAAGCGTGCCGGAAGTGGTGAGGAAGAACTGGATATCACGGAACTGATTCCGGGAGACATCGTCTTCCTGGCAGCCGGAGACATGATTCCGGCAGACCTGCGCATCATCGAATCCAAGGACTTGTTCATCAGCCAGGCTTCCCTGACCGGAGAGTCGGAACCGATAGAGAAGTTTCCGGAAGTAAAGGAAAAGCAATACCGGAAAGGCAGCATCGTGGAACTGGATAACATCTGCTACATGGGTTCCACCGTTATCAGTGGCGCAGCCAAAGGTATCGTATTTGAAACCGGCAACAGGACTTTCCTCGGTACTATCGCCCGCAACCTCACGGGACACCGTGCCACTACTGCTTTCGACAAAGGAATCAGCAAAGTAAGCCTGCTGCTCATCCGTTTTATGCTGGTCATGGTTCCTTTCGTCTTCTTCATCAACGGGTTTACGAAGGGGGATTGGTTCGAGGCTTTCATCTTCGCCATTTCGGTAGCCGTAGGACTCACGCCCGAGATGCTTCCGATGATTGTAACCGCCAACCTTTCTAAAGGTGCTCTGTCCATGTCGAAGAAGAAAACGATTGTCAAGAATCTGAATGCCATCCAGAACTTCGGTGCGATGAATATTCTTTGCACCGATAAAACGGGTACGCTAACGTGCGACAAGATTGTTCTGGAAAAGTACATCAATGCCGATGGCAGCAATGACGAAAGCAAACGGATATTGCGTCACGCCTACTTCAACAGCTATTTTCAGACCGGGCTAAAGAATCTGATGGATAAAGCCATCCTCTCGCACGTAAAGGAACTGAAACTGGAACATCTGAAGGATGCCTACACCAAAGTGGACGAAATACCGTTCGATTTCATCCGCCGGAGAATGTCCGTAGTGATAGAAGACAAACAAGGGAAACGCCAGATCATCACCAAAGGCGCCGTGGAAGAGATGCTCAGTATCTGTTCGCACACAGAATTCAATGGAGAAGTGCAATCTCTGACGGATAAACTGAAGGTTAAAGCCCAAAAGATCAGCGAAGAAATGAACCGGAAAGGAATGAGAGTGCTGGCCGTTGCTCAGAAAAGCTATATAGAGAAGGTGGGTAATTTCTCCGTGAGTGATGAAAAAGAAATGGTTCTGATTGGCTTCCTGGCTTTTCTTGATCCCCCGAAACCATCTGCGGCAGAAGCTATTAAGCAACTGTATGAGTATGGTGTGGAAGTTAAAATTTTATCGGGGGATAATGATATTGTAGTGAAAGCCATAGGGCGGCAAGTAGGTATCGACACAAGTTATTCACTGACCGGACCAGATATTGAGAATATGGATGAGACTATTTTGAAAGAGCGTGTAAAGACCACTACCTGCTTTTCCAAATTGACGCCTCTACAAAAAACACAGATTATTTCCATCTTACAGGAACAGGAGAATACCGTAGGGTTTCTGGGAGACGGCATCAATGATGCTGCCGCCTTACGGCAATCGGATATTGGCATTTCGGTAGATTCCGCTGTGGACATCGCCAAGGAAAGTGCCGACATCATCCTGCTGGAAAAAGACCTGATGGTACTGGAAGACGGAGTACTGGAAGGCCGGAAGACTTTCGGGAATATCAATAAGTACATCAAGATGACGGCAAGTTCAAACTTTGGTAATATGTTCAGTGTCATGTTTGCCAGTGCATTTCTGCCGTTCCTGCCGATGATGCCGATTCATCTGCTCATCCAGAATCTACTATATGATATCTCGCAAACTACGATTCCGTTCGACCGCATGGACCCGGAGTTTCTGAGAAAGCCACGCAAATGGGATGCGTCAGACCTGAAACGTTTTATGATTTATATCGGGCCCATCAGTTCCATATTTGACATCGTCACGTATCTGGTGATGTGGCATGTGTTTGGCTGTAATAGTCCGGAACATCAGTCCTTGTTTCAATCGGGATGGTTTATTGAGGGGCTGCTTTCGCAAACTCTGATTGTACACATGATACGTACACGGAAAATTCCGTTCATACAGAGCCGCGCCACTTGGCCCGTAATCGGTATGACTACTTTGGTGATGGTTATAGGAATTGTGATACCGTTCACATCTTTCGGAGCATCCATCGGTTTGCAGGCACTTCCATTGAGTTACTTCCCGTGGCTGGTGGGTATTCTGCTCTCCTATTGCGTGCTGACCCAATTGGTAAAGAACTGGTATATCAGAAAGTTTTCGGGTTGGTTATAAAAGAAAGCCCTGCTTTCTTCTTTGTCAGACGATACTGGCGGATGAAGAAAGCAGGGCTATAGTATCAACAAAACTACAGTGTCATTATTCAGAAAAAGACTCGTCGCATACTTCGGTGACTTGTTCATAGGGAATACATCCATAGCTGCGGTCGTCCAGATAACGCAATGCTACATACGGTACATCTGCCCCGGAAACATACATTTGCAATATAGATATAACCTCCGCCATACGCGAAGTGAATGAGCCATTTCGTTCATTATAAACCTTCACCCACACACGGTCTCCTCTTTTGATGGGAAGTTCTATAGTCTTCATAAACAGTATAATTAATGCGTTTGTTGGAATTACTTGCATAGTAACGGCAAACTACCATTTGATGCAGACCGGAAAGGCGTTTTCAGACGGTATCATTTTATGGTAAAAAGAAGTTTTCCTGATAATAAGGTACGTAAAGAAGCATTCCACTTTCAAAGGATAAAGCGGAAACACGATTCCTTTTGCCTGCTGGGATAAAAAATCGAAAGCTGTATGTATTAGGGACTAATTTTAATATTGTTTTTGCTGTCCGATATAAGATTTATTCATATTTTGTTAGGGTTTGTTTGCTTTTCTGTCAAAAAAGACGCAACTTTGTAGCTGCTATTTGCCGTTACTATGCAAGTAATTTCACCTCAACGAAGTGCCATACAGCATATTAAATCTGCCATCTTTCTTCTTTTTACTTTTCTTCACTAAGGAAATCACTTGCCTGTTTATTCTGTCTATCACCTCCGCATCAAACGGTTTCAGATAAGTCATCGTCACCCGAATGGACGAGTGCCCCAACGACTGGCTTATCAGTCCCACAGGTACACCACTATGATAAGCAAGTGTAGCCCATGTATGGCGTGATATATAGAATATAAAAACAAAACACAAGAAAAATGCAATTATTGCACAATATATCAATGTATATCAGGTTTTTATAAAAAGAATGTAGAATTGCATTTATTGTTGATTTTAGCCATCGATAGTGTTATTTACAGTTTTTATGTTACTATTTTGTTGTGCAAAAAAGCACCTGTTTTCGATTAAAATCACTATCTTTGTAGAAGAAAATAAGCAATTCAAGTATATGGCTCGTACCAAGAAAATAGAATCAACCCCTGTACGCATCCGGTTCAAGGAACTGGAAAATGGAAACAAGTCTATCTATCTCGATATTTACTACGAGAAGAAGAGGCGGTATGAGTTTCTGAAATTGTACCTTATCCCAGAGAATTCCTCGGAAGCAAGAAAGCAAAACAAGCATACAATGAAAGCTGCTGATGCAATAAGGGCACAACGTATTCTTGAAATATCGAACAATAGAACACCCGTAACCATTTCAGAAAAGGCAAAGGTTTTACTGGTTGATTGGGTAAACGAGTATAAGAACAGAAGTATTCAACAAGGAAAGACATCATCAGAAAACCATGTGCATTCAGCCTTAAAACAATTGCGGAAATACAATGCCAAAGCTCGTTTGTGCGATGTGGATAAGGATTTCTTGGATGGCTTTGTTGAATTTATGAAAGGGCAAAAAGCAAGGCGTACCAAAGTTCCTTTTGCCAAAAAAACCATATCCAATTATCTTGGGGTTATCATTACAGCCTTGAATATGGCAGTTGATGATGATGTGTTGTCTGTAAATCCCGGATTGGCTATTGACAGGAAAGCCATTTGCGGTGAAGAAACTCCACGCGAGTATCTGACTATTGATGAAGTCCGCAAGCTCATAGAAGCGGATGCACCAAGAGCAGATGTGAAAATTGCATTTTTGTTTTCCTGTTTCTGTGGATTACGGTTAAGTGATGTCCGTGCCTTGCAATGGAAAAAAATCATTGAAGATAACGGGAATATTCACATGGAGTTGCGACAAAAGAAAACTGGTCGGATGCTGTACTTGCCACTCAACAAGCAAGCGCAAGCCTATCTGCCTCACACTAAGAGAAGTGCTGAAGATTATGTATTTTCTCTGCCTTGCACTTCTACCATTGATTTACAGTTGAAGAAGTGGGCCCAAAATGCAGGAATCAATAAAAAACTGACCTATCACATGAGTCGGCATACTTTTGCAACAATGGAGCTTACCATGGGGGCAGATTTATACACAACTAGTCAGTTACTTGGTCATGCCGATGTGGAAACAACACAAGTTTATGCGAAAATCATAGATGCTAAAAAAGAAGCCGCTGTATTACTAATAGATTCTCTATTCTAATATTTATAGTCAAACAGAAATATATTGCAAATTTTGCATGTCGCAATTATCTGTGTATCAGTCATAGCAGAAAGAAATTTTTCGTAATTCAATTCTGTTTGACCATGACAATCTCTGTCTCTTATACACATCTCCGAGCCCACG
>ENA-OZUK01000156-OZUK01000156.1-human-gut-metagenome-genome-assembly--contig:-NODE-156-length-14577-cov-4.680278_pt1 | contig 14577 bp, 10 predicted proteins | sample MGYA00243432_ERZ654019 | MGnify/ENA primary metagenome ERZ654019 (study PRJEB26926, sample SAMN06164760) | human gut metagenome | biome: ENVO:00009003; feature: ENVO:2100002; material: ENVO:00002003... | reverse complement strand
GATATTAATCTGAAGACGATTCCTTCCATGAAGGAAGTCTTTGACTGTGTGGTAGGTCTTTCTGATCATACCATGGGCTGTGCCGTGGCCGGTGCCGGCGTGGCGCTGGGAGCCAAGGTGGTGGAGAAACATCTGACACTGCGCAGAGCAGACGGCGGTGCGGATGCGGCATTCTCCATGGAACCGGAAGAATTCAAAGAGATGGTGGATCACATCCGCATGATCGAGAAAGCAGTAGGAAAGGTGACCTACGATCTGACACCGAAGCAGAAAAAGAGCAGAGAACATTCCCGTTCCCTGTTCGTGGCACAGGATATGAAGGCCGGGGATGTGTTTACTCCGGAGAATCTGCGGTCTGTGAGACCTTCCTGCGGACTGCATACCAGATATTATGAGGAACTGTTGGGCAAACGGATCACCAGAGATGCCAGGCTGGGAACCCCTATGGACTGGTCTCTTGTGGATTTCACAGATAAGGAACAGCAGTAAGGAGCGGAAATGTATTATTTTCGTGCGGACGGCAGTGCTGTTACGGGGGCAGGGCATCTGATGCGTTGCCTCACGGTGGCACAGGAATTACAAAAAAGAATAGAGCATCCGGAAGAACTCTGCTTTTTGTGCGCGGAGCAGGCATCTGCGGAACTGTTGCAGAGCTGGAACATGCCGGTGAAGATCCTTGGGACGGATCCTACCGACCTGGAAGGAGAGCTTTCGGCGCTGGAAGGACTGATCCGGGGAAGCGGGCATGTTTTTCTGGTGGACAGCTATGCGGTGACGGATGCTTATTTGCAGGCATTGCACCGGTTTGGCAGGGTGTATCTGTTGGATGATATGCAGCAGCATGCATTTCCGGTGGACGGTGTGATCAATTACAATCTGTTTGCTTCCCGGGAAAAGTATCGGGAACTGTATGGCAGCAGTACCGGACAGTATCTCGGAGCTGCTTATGTGCCGGTGCGGCAGCAGTTCTGTGAGGCGGCAGCACAGTATATTTTGCAGGATGATGTAACGGATATCCTGATCACCACCGGTGGCGGAGACAAAGACAACATTGCGGGAAAAATCCTGCGGGAACTGTGTGAGCACAGTCTGGCGGGAAAAAATATAAGGTATCATCTGGTGGTGGGAAGGTTTAATCCGAACCGGGAAAAATTGGAGCAATATGCATCGGAGCAAAACAACGTGGTTCTGCATTGCGATGTGAAAGACATGGCGGGACTGATGACGGCCTGTCAGCTGGCGGTGACTGCCGGTGGAACGACAATCTATGAATTGTCAGTTCTGGGAGTGCCTTTTGTCTGTTTTTCTTACGCAGAGAACCAGGAAGGGCTGACGGAATGGCTGGGAAAGCAGGAAATTGCCGGATATGCCGGAAAATGGCATTACACACCGGAAGAGACAAGAAAAGCCATCGGCAGCTGGTGTCGGAATGTCTGTGAGAACAGGGAACTGCGGCAGAAAACCTATGAAGCGGAGAGAATTTTGATAGACGGGCAGGGAGCTGCCCGGATCGCAGAGATCCTGCAGACGGCGGGAATAGAAGAATAGAAGGATAATATCTGAGGTTTATGAAGAAAAACGGCAGCTGGAAGAAAAAAATTTTATATAGTGTGACAGCAGCTGTTTTGTTCGTGCTGCTTTTGGTACTGTTTTTTCCGGGGGATCGGGAATATCAGAGGATTCCTTATGATGTAGTGTTTCTGGGAGACAGTGTATATGGTCTGTGCCGTGATGAGACATCCATCGCAGCAAAGCTTCAGGAGAAGACAGGTTTAAAATGCTACAACGGTGGGCTGGGAGGAACGGTTCTTGGCAGAGCGGATGCGGAGAGAAGGCTGGGATATACCAAGGATTCCATTTCTGCGGCCGGACTGGTACGTTCCTTTGTGGTGAAGGATTTCGGTGTCCAGAGGACCGTGCACATCCGAGAAGCAGCCACGGATTATTTTGAGGATACTTTGGGAGATCTGGGACAGATCGATTTTGACCAGGTGAAGATCCTGTTTATCGGTTCCGGACTGAATGATTATCACTCAGGCACTCCCATCGAATCCACGGCAGATCCGTATGATGAATATACCTACTGTGGAGCTATCCGCAGTATTGTGAAGGAGTTGCGGGAAGCCTATCCGGAGCTGCGCATTATCTTCATCACCCCGCCCTATACCTGGTATACGGATCCGGAACTGACCTGTGAGGAATATGATCTGGGCGGTGGTGTGCTGGAGGATTATGTCAATGCGGAAATCGGGCTGTGTGAGGCTTTGAATGTAGAAGTCATAGACATCTATCATGACTATTATCCACATGACACCTGGGATGATCTGTATCTCTATACCGATGACGGCCTGCATCCCAATGAGGCCGGCAGAGAGAAGATCGCACAGACGATCGCGGAAAGACTAAATAAGGAGTGACAGACGGATGAAGACCCCGTGGGATTTTTTTCAATCTAGCAGAACAAAAATAAAAAATACATGGAAGATCGCCTTTCTCTCAGCGTTTGTACTGGGGATTCTGATCCATCTGCCGGTGATGCTTTCGGATATTCCGAATCATGACGGCCTGAGCAGTATGTATTTTGATCAGAATATGATCACTTCCGGACGATGGTTTCTGTCTGTGGCATGCGGCTTTTCTTCGTATTTTACCATTCCGTGGATCATTGGTCTGATCGGTCTGCTCTGGCTGGCGCTGACGGCGGTGGCATTGACGGAACTGCTGGAACTTGCAGACCCGTTGGTAATCATGGCAGTGAGCGGATTGCTGGTTTCTTTTCCGGCACTGGCATCCACTTTTGCCTATGTGTTTACCATGGATGGCTATATGATGGCACTGTTCCTCGCAATTCTGGCAGTGCTTTTTACGAAAAAACAGAAAAAAGGCTGGCTGGCCGGGGCGGTATGTCTTGCGTTCAGTATGGGGATCTATCAGGCATATCTGCCCTTTGCCATTCTGCTGTGCGTATATGTGATCCTGCTCTTTTTTATGGAAGAGAAGGGCTGGAAGACGAAAGCGTTCTATGTACTTCGTTACCTGGGCATGGGAGTTGCCGGAGCCGCATTGTATTACGTAATCCTGCAGATTCTGTTGAAATTACAGGGAAAGGTGCTGGATACCTATCAGGGGATCAATTCCATGGAGCAGGGAGGTTCCGGTCTGGGGCTGTTTGCAACGATCCGGGGAATGTATGTTGATTTTCTGGCATTTACGGTGCATGGAAATGTGCTGGTGAACAATATTTTCTCTTTTACGGCCTGTGCGGCACTGGTGCTTCTGGTGGCTTATCTGCTGGTGAGAAGCATGCTGCGAAGAAAATGGTGGAAGAATCCGGCATTTTTCGTTATAATAATTCTGTTGGCGGCGGGACTTCCGCTTTTGACCAATGTGATTCTGGTGATTTCTCCGAATCTGACCTATCATTTGCTGATGCGGTATCAGTGGGTATTATATCTGATCCTGATGCTGGCATTTGTGGACAGATATGCGTCGGAGGACGGGAAAACAGATATCGGGATCCAGTGGGTGGCATTACTGGCGGCCGGAATCCTGGTATTCAATTATGGAGTATCGGATAATATCGGATATTCCAATCTGGAGAAAAAATACGAGAAGACCTATGCGTACTGTGTACGTCTGCTGGACAGGATCGAGCAGACGGAAGGGTACTATCAGGGAATTCCCATTGCATTGGTGGGTGTCATCGGGTATGATGAATTCCCCACTACGGATATTACCGGAAAAGTCACGGACGGTATGATCGGTCTCAGCGGAGACTATCTGATCTATAAGGGAGCGGATTATCAGGCATTTATGCAGAACTATCTGGGCGCAACCCTGAATTTTCTGGATCCGGATACTGTGGGTGAGATTTATATGACGCAGGAATACATTGACATGGATACTTTTCCGGGAGCGAATTCCACCAGGGTTGTGGATGGAATCCTGTATGTCAAGACCGAGAACTGCGGAAGGGATTAGAGGATGTCATTATTATCGATTGTTTTACCGGCATATAACGAAGAACAGAATATTGCCAATACCGCAAAAGTACTGGGGGAACTGCTGGAACAGCACGGGATCGATTATGAGCTGGTATTTATCAGTGATGGTTCGAAGGACGGAACCTTTGAACGCATTAAGGAAGAATCGGCCAAGAATCCGAGAGTACGGGGAGCGGAGTTTTCTCGGAATTTCGGAAAGGAAGCTGGAATTTTTGCAGGCCTGGAGCTGACTACGGGGGATGCGGTGATCGTTATGGACTGTGATCTGCAGCATCCGCCTGAGGTGATTCCACAGATGTGGGAAAAATGGCAGCAGGGTGCCGAGATCGTGGAAGGTATCAAGGCCGACCGCGGTAAGGAGAGTCTGGGATATAAGTTGTCTGCCGGACTTTTTTACAAGATCATGAGCAAACTGATCAAGATGGACATGAATGCTTCTTCCGATTTCAAACTTCTGGACAGAAAAGTAGTACAGGTCCTGTTGGAACTGCCGGAACGCAATACCTTTTTCCGGGCGTTGACCTTCTGGGCAGGGTTCCGTACGGAGACTGTGGAATATGAAGTACAGGAGCGGAAATACGGACAGAGCAAGTGGTCCTTCTGGAGTCTGATGAAATATGCCATTACCAATGCCACTTCCTTCAGCACACTGCCATTGCAGCTGGTGACGATCATGGGCGGGGTATCCATCCTGTTCAGTGTGATCCTGGCGATTCAGACCCTGGTGCGCTATCTGATGGGAACGGCGGTGGAAGGTTTTACCACGGTGATCCTGCTGATCCTCATTATTGGCGGATTTATTATGTTAAGCCTTGGCGTGATTGGCCATTATATTGCCAGAATCTATGAAGAAGTCAAGGGAAGACCGAAATATATTATCAGTCATGTGACGGAAAATGTGCCTGGGACAGCCGTAGGAAGCTGGAAGCGGGAACATAGAGAAAGCTAAAAGACAGTAGAAAAGAGGATGTGTTATGAGAGAGATTGATATTAAGTTTAACGTACCGCCTTATGTGGATAAAGCCGCAGATTACATTCAGGAATGTGTAAAAAATCAGAAGATCTGCGGAGATGGAGAATATACGAAAAAATGTAATGCCTGGATCGAGGAGAGGACCGGAGCCGGCAAATGCCTGCTGACGACCTCCTGCACCCATGCGACAGAACTGGCAGCACTTCTGTGTAACATTCAGCCCGGGGACGAGGTGATCATGCCTGCTTATACCTTTGTATCCACAGCGGATGCTTTCGTACTTCGCGGTGCCATTCCCGTATTTGTGGATATCCGTCCGGATACCATGAATATTGATGAGACTTTGATCGAGGATGCCATCACGGAGAAGACCAAAGCCATCGTTCCGGTGCATTATGCCGGTGTGGCCTGCGAGATGGACACCATTATGGACATCGCAAAAAGACATAACTTAAAGGTAGTAGAGGATGCCGCACAGGGTGTACTGGCATCTTACAAGGGAAAAGCACTGGGAACCATCGGTGACTTCGGTGCCTACAGCTTCCATGAGACCAAGAACTACAGCATGGGTGAAGGTGGTGCCCTTCTGATCCGTGACAAAAAGGATGTGGAAGAGGCGGAGATCATCCGGGAAAAGGGAACCAACCGCAGCAAGTTCTTCCGGGGCCAGATTGATAAATATACCTGGGTAAATTACGGATCTTCCTATCTTCCCAGTGATATGAATGCGGCTTATCTCTATGCACAGCTGGAGATCGCCGATGAGATCAATGAGGCAAGACTTGCCTGCTGGAACCGTTATTATGAGCAGCTGCTTCCCTTAAAGGAAGCGGGAAAGATCGACCTGCCCACCGTACCGGAAGGCTGTGTGCATAATGCGCATATGTTCTACATCAAGGCAAGAGATCTGGAACAGAGAACAAGATTTATCAGCTATATGAAGGAGAACGGTGTGCTTACGGTATTCCATTATATCCCGCTGCATACTTCTCCCGCAGGACAGAAGTTCGGCCGGTTCCACGGCGAGGACCGTTATACTACCAGAGAGAGCGAGCGCCTGGCAAGACTTCCCATGTACTATGGGCTGACACTGGATCAGGTGGATTTCATCTGTGGCCTGGTAAAAGATTTCTTTGAATTAGAGGAGCAGTAGCATGCAGAAAATTAACAGATCGTCTGCGCAGATTGCAGGCAGATTTCTGTTCCTGGGTATCTCCGTGCAGATTCTTCTGGGAATCTGCTGGAGTGCCAGATCCTTCGGGATCTTTCCGGAATTCGGCGATAGTTACACATGGCTGAAGGCGGCAGAGACACTTGTATGTGATGATTACATGGGGATCGGATATCCTCTTTTTCTGATGTTCGCAAAAGGGATAGAATCCATAAGTTCTATCCCTTATACTTTTTTTGTATATACGGTACAGATCCTGATTGCATTTTATGCCGGTGTAGTATTTTTACGGGCATGCGGAGTGACAGGGAAAAAGATATTTTTGTGCTGGGGAAGCCTGGCGCTTCTGACCTTTCCCTGTGCCATGCAAAGTCATCTGGCCGTATTGCCGAATTCTCCGGGATATTCCTTTTTACTGCTGGAACTGTCGGCGGTGATCCGGATCCTGCGGCAGGATGCTGTGGCGGAGGATGGTGAGACGACAGCGCCGGCCAGACCGTTACATGGTCTGTTCGAAGCCGGAATCTGGTGGGCGCTCAGTACATTGTGTGTGGTGGAGAATCTGTATCTGGGGCTGGTACCGCTTATTGTTCTGTGGCTGATACATCTGTGGCAGCTGCGGAGCAGAAAGACGGAGAAAAAGAGAGTAGGCCGGGAACTTTTGCTCCTTCTGGCAATGGCGGGAATTTTATTCACGCTGGTGCCCATGTGGCAGACACCGGGCAGCTACGGGAAGGCGGAGAATACGGTGAGCGCCGCCATGATGCGCCGGTTCAGCTGGACGCATATGAGAGAGGAAGAAGAATACGATGAATGGCCGGAACAGCTGCGTACCTGGATGACCTGGAAAGAGATGAGGAATGCCGGGTATTATGCGGGAACCATGGAGTCCGGCATACAAAAGACGCTGGAGGATCGTTTCGGCAAGGCGGAAGCACAGAAGATATTCAGAGAGTATGCCGGGTATCATCTGAAGACGTATACTTCCGACAATATCCATCAGATTGCCTGGGATTGCCTCGGATATGCCATACCTACAGTACTGTTGCAGCTGCTGTTGGACGGCAGGGGATATGACTCCTTCTCCGGCAGAAATGTAGACATTATGATGACGGGAGATCCAAGGCTGACAGAGCTTTTGTTAAAATACAGCAGCTGGTGGTTCCTGTCGGGAATCGCTGTCATGGTCGTGAGCGGCATGATATGCGGGATCATTGCTATGCTCCGACAGAAAAAAGAAAAAACAGTACCGGACAGAAGCCTGTTCTGGAAGATCGCAGGAGTCTGTGTGATCACTGCGGCAGGCATGATCCTGTGGTATACCATGCGGGATGCCGGATGCCTGGATTACAAGAACGGATTGCTGCCGGGTTCTCTGTGGCTTGTGGGAATGATCCTCTGGACCGATAGGACCATAAGCGCCGGAGATACAGAAGACAATCCGGAGAAATAATAGAATTGTGACAGCAGAAACTCGGGAAGGAGGAACCATGACGAAGATGACAACAAAAGTGAAAACGCAGAAATCTGAAAAAGTCTGGTTCTTTCTGGGAGCGTTGGCAGTATTTTTTATGGGAGTTCCGTATCTTGTATTAGGGAAGGACTCTGTGTTCGTGTATCACGATCAGCTGGATGGTGAAGTGATCGCCTATCTTCTGCAGGCAAGACATCTGTGGGATGGCAGCGGTGTATTGCCGGAATTCATGAACGGTGCAGCAAAAACAGCGCTTACCATGCCGGCCCCCGCCTGTGTGCTGTTATACCGGTGGCTGCCTGCGGAACTGGCACTGGCCTGTATGCAGGTGGCTGGCAGTTTTGCCGGATATCTGGGAATGTTCTGCCTGCTTGGATGGGCCGGAGAAACATCGGAAACACTGCGGAGAAGAAAAGGACTTGTCGGTTTCATAGCCATGCTGACCGGATGCATGTATGCGTATCTGCCGTTTTTGCCGGTGTACGGGCTGTCCCAGTATGGATTGCCGCTGTTAATGTATTGTGTACTGCGGCTGGGGGAAAAGGACAGACCGAAGAATTTCAGGATTCTCTGTTATTTTTATGTACTGCTTTTCGGATGTAATTCTTCCCTGGTGTTATCCGGTTTTGCTGTGCTGGGAATCTGGGCGGTATGGGAGATCGTCACACTGGTGGACAAAAGGAAACAGTTCTCCGCCGGACAGGCTGCAGCCTGGGGGATTTTGCTGCTTACGTATATCGTCGAGAACGGTTCGTTACTGCTTCAGCTGTCAGGAGGACGGGGAGAAGAGATTTCTCACAAATCGGAATATCTGCTCAGCCCGGTGGACTTTTTCAGTCAGTTGAAAACAAACCTCCTGCAGGGAGGACAACACAGTGTGGATTATCATGGACTGATCCTCGTGGTGCTGTTGATGACAACAGTTGTTTTATTTTTCCTAAATCGGGCAACGAAGAAGGACATAGCGGATAAAAAGAATGTACCTGAGGGCGGAGAAAAACGGTTATGGAAAGCCGTGGGCCTGTCACTGGCCGTTATTGCAGGCTTTGCGGCAGTGACCGCACTGTGGGACAGCAGTATCGGAATCGCTATCCGTTCCAGTCTGGGTGCTCTGAAGGGCTTTCAGGCCAACAGAGTCCTGTGGCTGAGTCCCTGCCTGTGGTATTTTATTCTGGGGTGCAGCCTGTTATTGCTGACGGAACAGCTCCCGGAAAGAGACACAGGAGCGGAGAAAACAGGGAACGGACGCAGGAACGGTGTGATCCTGGGGATCATCGTAATGGCCGCAATGCTTCTTACCGTGGCAACAGCCGGGAAGATTTTGCTGGAGAGCAATCTGAAGCCCAATCTGCAAAAACTGGTGAACCGGAATTATGCAGCCATGAGCTTCCGGGATTATTATGCCGTGGATGTGCTGGATCAGGTACAGGAGTACCTGCGGGAGAATACCGGGGAAGAACCACAGGATTACCGGGTCGTAAGTCTGGGGATCGATCCCGCTGCGGCATTGTATCATGGATTTTACTGTCTGGACGGCTATTCAAATAACTATTCTCTGGAGTACAAGCACCGTTTCCGGGAGATCATTGCACCGGAGCTGGACAAGAGTGAATATCTGGAAGACAGCTTTGACCATTGGGGGAATCGTTGCTATTTGTTCAGCGCGGAATGCCCCGGCTATTATACGATCGAAAAAGGCGGCTTTTATTTTCAGGACTATACGATCGATGCGGAAAGTCTGAGGCAGCTGGGCGGAAGCTATCTGTTGTCGGCAGCCTATATCGATCACAGTGAGGATACCGGTCTGGAACTGATGAGGCCGGAGGCCTTTGAGACAGAGAACAGCTATTACCGCATTTATCTCTATCGGGTAATGGATAATGAATAATAACGGAGATGGGAAGATTCCTATGATTGGACAGGAAAAACGGGATAAATGGAAAAAAATCCTGCCGGAACTGCTGGCAGTTATATTGTGCCTGGTATTGATGGGTGCGGGAGTCAGCCGGAAGGAAGGCTATCACATGGACGAACTTCTGAGCTTTGAACTGGCAAATGCCAGGTATAATCCCTGGATCGTACCTACCCAGCCGGAAGGGCGTCTGGCCAAATTCGTGAACGAGGAGATCGAGGGGGACAGTGCGGGAGAGGTTCTGGAGAATCTGAAAAATACAGTAACAGATGTGCTTAGGAACCGGGGAAACAGCAAGCTGTTGTCTTATAAAGCAGATGTCTATGAGGAACCGGTCTGGATCACGGACCGGCAGTTTCAGGATTATGTTACGGTGGATCAGAAAGATGCCTTTGATTACCTGTCGGTTTATTTTAATGTAAAAGATGACAATCATCCGCCGGTACATTTTATGCTGTTGCATACCATGAGTTCTGTCTTTCGGGGAACATTGTCACCGTGGCTTGGATGCAGCATCAATCTGGTCTGTCTGGGAATTACATTGTGGCTTTTACTGCGGCTGGGGAGACAGCTGGCAGATGTGTTTTCCCTGGAAGGAAAGGGAAGACAGCTGGGGATCCTGGCGGTGCTTCTCTATGGAATGAGTACCGGAGCACTGGGTACGGTGCTGCTGATCCGTATGTATGGCCTGCTTTCCTGTCTGTGTGTCGCCCTGTTTTCCGTTCATGTGGAAAAATGGAAGAATAACGGGTTTGACAAGAAAAACAAGGGCCTTATCGCTATTACGGTGCTGGGTTTCCTGACACAGTATTTTTTCCTGTTTTACTGCCTTCTGCTGGCGGCGGTTACCGCAGTGATCCTGCTGTACCGGCACAGGAACAAAGAATTATGGTGCTATATCCGGTCCATGGTGATCGCTGCAGTGATCGGACTGGTATTGTTCCCTTTTGCAATTTCGGATGTGTTCTCCAGCGGAAGAGGGACGGAAGCTCTCGGCAATCTGGCCTCCGGATTTGCCGGTTATGGACAGAGACTGGCTGCATTTGGCAGAATTCTGGCGGATCGGACAGTGGGAGCGCCTCTTCTGACCGGCGGATGTGCCGCCGGAGCGATCCTGCTTCTGGGAAAGCTGTATCTGAGCTTCCGGGCCGGGAAACAGGAACAGAAAGGTGAAAATTCCGGAAGAGATGCGGCCTGGATGCTGATGGTGCCGGTGGCCGGATATTTTCTGCTGGCATCCCGCATGTCACCGTATCTGGTGGACCGCTATATTATGCCTTTGTTTCCGTTTGTGGCATTGCTGCTTGCTTTGCTATTGTGTCTCCTTGGAAAAAAACTGACAGAGATCTACGGATGGAAAGAACAGATCGTGGGAGGCATGCTGGTGCTGTTGCTCGTGGTGGTACAGGGGCTGCGGCTTGCGGCCTATGATGGGGAATACCTCTATCAGGGATATGCCAGTCAGGAAGCATTGGCGGAAGAATATGAGGAGTTCCCATGCATCTGCGTTTATGCGGGAGTGGGCTATTATGAGAACCTGCCGGAATTTATGCATTACACCAAAACTTTGCTGGTAACGGCAGAGGAACTGAAGGAACGTAAGGATACGGAATCCGTGGAGGCACTGGACCGGGTGATCGTATTGATCAAACCGGGTGTGGATAAAGAAGCAACAGTGTCTGTGCTCCGGGATAAGTATGGTTATACGTCGGAGGAACTTCTGCTTTCGGAAGGCGTGCACGGAGATATGATATATATGTTTTCCAGATAAGGAATGAAATGATAAGAAGACAGAAATGAGGTTGAAACATGATCGCAGTTCGTTTGCTGTGGCTTGCCGTTCTGCTGGTAGCGATACCGGCATGGGTGGGAAATTGTTTTTTAAATGTGGATAAACCCGGTAGAAATCCGGTATTTCTGTGGATTAGCGGTCAGATGCTGCTATGGGCGGGATTTCAGGTGATCTGTGTGCCGGTGATCCTGTTGGAAGGCCGTATGTGGATGGTGACCGCAGCTTATTGCGGCTTCATCCTGGTGCTGCTGGCAGCGGCAACGGTCCGGTATTTCCGGCAGTCCCGTACTCTGCGGGCAGTCCTGGAAGCAAAGCCGGAGAAAGCAGAGATTATTTTGTGGGTGCTGTCTGGTGTGCTTTTGCTGGTACAGCTGGTATTGGCAGTGTTGATGGTCTACGGTGACGGTGATGATGCCTATTATGTGGCAATCTCCGCAGCGGCAGAGGAATCCGGCAGGATGTATCAGAAGATCCCTTATACGGGAATGCATACGGAACTGGATGTGAGACACGGGCTGGCACCTTTTCCCATCTGGATCGCATGGCTGGCCCAGATGACCGGCATCACTACGGTGATCGTGGCGAAGACTCTGGTGCCGGTCGCTCTGATCTCCATGACTTACGGAGTATTCTATCTTCTGGGAAGCAGGGTATTATTCGCAGGAGAGGGCGCATACCGGAAGAAATGGGCGTTGCCTGCATTTTTACTCTGTACGGAAGTGCTGGTGCTTTTCGGAGATTATTCTTATTATACTGTAGAGAATTTTATGATTGCCAGGAGCAGACAGGGGAAGGCTGCATTGGGAAGTATCCTGATCCCCATGATATTTTTCCTGCTGCTGACACTGCTTCGAAAAATACAGGAAGAACAGAAGATCACTGTCGGTTTCTGGGTGCTGTTGGGATCTGTGATGACGGCCTGCTGTCTGGCCAGTACCATGGGAGCATTGCTGGCATGCATGCTGGTGGGAACGGCCGGGCTCTGTGGTGCGGTCAGTTACAGAAAATGGAAACTCATACTGCCATTGATCGGCTGTTGTATTCCCTGCATTGTGTATGCCGGAATGTATTTGCTGTTGGGATGATAGGACCGGAGGAGAAGAATGGATGCTTTAAAGCTGTTTCAGGAATATATGGGGACCGGACTGATCGTTCTGTGGTTCCTGGTGAGTCTGCTGTATCTGTGGCTCACAGAGAAAAGAAAATATATCCGGGTGATGTTTCTTTATGTGCCGTTAGTATTGCTGCTTGTCTTTTTTAATCCGCTGGTGGCGAAGATCGTCTCTCAGATGGCGGATGGGGAAATCTATTACCGGATCCTGTGGTTGTTGCCTGTGACGCCGGTGATTGCTTTCGGTACGGTGCAGCTTTGTGGAAAACTCGCCGGTAGAAAAAGATATGTGGGGATAACGTTGGCTATTGTGCTGTTTACGATATCCGGCAGTCTTATCTACAGGAATCCCAATTTTCAGAAGGCGGAAAATGCGTATCATGTACCACAGAGCGTTGTGGATATCTGTGATACCATTGAGGTTCCGGGCAGAGAAGTCATGGCGGCATTCCCGGGAGAACTGCTGCAGTATGTGAGACAGTATTCCAATGTGATTTGTATGCCCTACGGCCGGGACATTATGGTGAGCAAGTGGACGGTGCAGAATGATCTTTATGATGTTATGGAGCAGGAGGTCATTGATGCACAGGAGCTGGCAGAACTGGCCAGAGAAGAGGCCTGTGCCTATGTGATCCTGTCGGAAGATAAAAAACTGGTGGGGAAGATGCAGGATCAGGAATTTGAAGAATTCGGAAGAATGCACGGATATGTGATCTACAAAGATTCCACAGTGGATCTGTATTACTTTATGAAGGAATGAGATTTCAGGGAAAAACAAGTGGCTCCCGGAGCAGCAAAGTAACTGGCTGCTTCGGGAGCCTTTTTTGACCGGAATTATTTTTCCTGGGATGCATAATCCTTGGAATAGTAATTCAGGAAGTATTCAAAACGTTTGGCGATGAGCTTACGTCCTTTTACATTCAGGTGCAGATTGTCGACAAGATATTCATCGGCATTGTCTTCGGTAATGCTGCCGTACAGGTTATCCATGAAGGATACGCTGTGGATATTGGCGGAGTAACATTCCTTGATCACATAAGTGGATAAGACATCACGGCCGTTGTAAATATACATATCGGAGCTTACATAGTCGCCGTTCTCATCCACAGCATATGCATAGGTCGGAGACATAACGATAATGCGGATCTGGGGATAATAGTTCTGCAATACTTCAATGCTTGCCTCCAGATTGCCGGTAAACTGCGTGGGATCCGTGGGATTCTCATCACTGTACATGGCATTGCCGGACAGATAATCGGTAGCATCATACATAATGGCAACGGTGTCGATCGTGTTGAAATCCAGAGTTTTCAGTGTGTTGATTACTTCCTCTGCTTCGGCCGGTGTCTTGTCGCCCAGAGCATTGGCTGCATCGGTGTAGTAGCCATCCAGAGGAACCCCAACGGCCAGGTTCACCAGCCAGTAGAGACAGTAAGCATCCATGGGGGCAACGGTGGGGTCGTAGTTTAACTGCTGTGCAGCAAGGTAACTTCCGCTGATGGAACAGTTATAAACGGTGGTATCGGTCTCTTTGGCGATCAGATTGGCCAGATTGTCGGAAGAGTCCCTGTCATCTGCGAAGGGAGCATTTCCGAAGACAACGATATTGGAAGCATCATTAATGATCATCTGACCGTTTTCGTCGGTCAGGGGAAGGATGGAATCCCAACTGTCGTCGTAGGAACCCTGTCCGTCCTTGAAGATGTCGGACTGGCTGATCCTCTGTCCCCAGTGTGTGACGCGGTATCCTACCACGCCGACAACAATAAGAAGCACGAGAGCAAACAGTACGTGAAAATTCAGAAAGCGCCGGATACCGGCAGGGGCCGCAGACTCTTCGCCCTCAGGGATTTCTTCATCGGCATCTACGTAAAGGTCTTCTATGTCGTCATCGGAATCGGTATGGAAATTGTGCACAGAACCGGAACGAGTATTCCCGGAATGGAAATTACCAGAATCTGTGTCTTGCATTGTGTCGTTTTCCAGATCTACAATCTCAATATCCGGCATGTCATTCACAGAAGATGCGTGGATATTATGGTTGTTATTGTTTCGTTTCATGTATTCTCTCCGTTTCAGGTAATTCAATAATGTAGTGGTAAAAAGAGTTATATTGATTTTACTATTATACGAAAAGAAA
>ENA-OZUK01000114-OZUK01000114.1-human-gut-metagenome-genome-assembly--contig:-NODE-114-length-15651-cov-4.823032_pt1 | contig 15651 bp, 13 predicted proteins | sample MGYA00243432_ERZ654019 | MGnify/ENA primary metagenome ERZ654019 (study PRJEB26926, sample SAMN06164760) | human gut metagenome | biome: ENVO:00009003; feature: ENVO:2100002; material: ENVO:00002003... | reverse complement strand
CCTCTACGTCTCGTGGGCTCGGAGATGTGTATAAGAGACAGATTATGAGGAGTTTCGGTGAAATTCTGGCATCCCTGCGGGAAGAACGGGGCATTTATCAGAAAGAACTGGCTGCCATACTGAAAGTATCCGTTGGCACCATTTCGAATTACGAGAACAATATTCACTTCCCGGATCAGGAAGCTTTAATACAATTAGCGGAATATTTCGATGTAACCATCGATTATCTGTTGGGTCGGACTCCTTATCGTTACAATCCGGAAGTTCTGAGACAGGAATGTGTCCCCGGCACCACCGTATCCGATGTGGTAGAGGTGATACAGCATTTTAATCCGAAAAACATGGCTTCTCTGCTGGATTTTGTGGATCTGCTGCAATTAAGAGAAAAAGCAGAATCTTCCTCCCGGGAAGACTCTGCTAATGATTGATCCATAAATTCTATTGTCTTTTTATCTGGTGGACAGGAACTGTTGCTCCCGGATGGCTGTCTGGTCGTCCGGGTAATTTTGTAAATAAGCATTCATCAGTACTTCTGCCTGCTGATAATCTTCCAGATACTCATATGCTACAATTTCATTAAAGCACAAGGTCTGCATCAGGCTGTTTCCTTCGATCTGTTTTCCCGCCTGAAATGCCGCCAGAGCATTCTGATACTCCTTTTTTGCCATTTCGCACAGACCCAGTTCATTGTAGATTTCTGCATTCGGCCCCTGCTTGGAGAGATAATTGTTGTACACACTGGACGCATAGTTATAATCTCCGGTAGCCGCATAGGCTCTTCCCAGATAGAGATAGCTGTCCGCGCCTCCCTTATCCCGGGCTTCATCCAGCGCCAGATAAGCTTTCTGGTATTCTCCCAGATAATAATAGATCCGTCCGCTGTCATAAGCATCCAGTTGTTTGGCTGTGTCCAGTACATTTTGCAGATATTCCTGACCGACCTCACGGTAGCCGTGCGCTGCCAGGGCTTCATAGATTTCTATTAACCGGTCATAATTTTTCGGATCCATGGAGATTGCCTGATCAAAATCCGCTTTGGCACTCTCATAATCTCCCAGCTCCAGTTCTGCAGAACCTCTGAGAAAATAAGCGTCCTTTTCCTCCGGCTTCAGGCCCAGAATGGCATCGTATACCTTTTTGGCTTCCGCAGGCTGTCCGTTCTTGGTGTATGCCGCCGCCAGATAGTAATTCATATCATAGTCCACGTTCTGAACCCAGCCGTCACTGAGTTCCAGGGCCTGTGTAAAATATTCTACGGCCTGATCATACTCTGTCAGCCCCATGCTGGCGATTCCCCGGCCTCTTGCGATCAGACGGCTGTCCTCTTTCTGTGCTTCCGCTTCGTCAAAGGCATTCAATGCCCCCTGATAATCCAGAGTTTCCACCAACTGCATTCCTTCGGTGATCTTCGTGGTATCACTTCCGCAGCCTGTCAGCATGCCTGTCATCAGACAGCAGACTCCTGCTGCCACTATTTTCCTGTGTATTTTTCCCATGCTTTCCTCCACGGCCGTATCTGTATTACCGGTTCCTATTTGTCTAACTGAGAAGTACAATGAGGGCATCTTGTGGCATCGATAGCGATCTCGCTCTTACAGAACGGGCATTTTTTCGTCGTGGGCACTGCCGGTGCTTCCTCTCTGTGATGCAGGGTGTCTCCCAGCTTATTGATGAATTTTACCAGACAGAAGATTACAAATGCTGTGATCAGGAAGTTGATAACTGCCGTGATAAAATTACCGTACATCAATACCGGTGCCGTATCGCCGCTTCCCAGCTTTACATATAAATTCGAAAAATCCGTGCCTCCGAAGATGGCCAGAATCGGTGTCAGGATATCTTGATTCAGAGAAGTAACGATAGCGGTGAATGCTCCGCCGACGATCACGCCGACTGCCATATCCATTACATTTCCCCTCAAAATAAACTTTTTAAATTCCTGAATGAATCCGCTTTTCTTGCTCATTTTTCTCTTCCTTCCTCTTATGGTATGAAGGTCGAGCCGCGCTTTCCGTCACTTCGTGACTACCTTTGCTCATGAATCGGCGCTTAACTCATGGACATATACGTTCGCAAAATCATGCAAGCATAATTTTGCGAACGTATATGTCCATGGTCGAACTGTTTTGTTCCATAATAGCATACCCCCCTTGAAACCTCAATAGGAAATGGGGTATACTCTTTTAGGAATCTAATGTAGAAGTAACCGCATTTTCCCAGAAAGGATCAATTCATGCAGCGGATCAATGAAGACATCAAAACCGGCAATTTCAAACAGATCTACCTGCTCTACGGAGAGGAACGTTATCTGAAGAACCAGTACACGACCCGTCTGCGTAAAGCGTTGTGTCAGGACGGCGACGAGATGAATACCCATTTCTATCAGGGGAAGGATTTCTCCTTGGGACAAGTCATCGATCTGGCAGAGACGCTTCCTTTTCTGGCAGAACGCCGGGTCATGTTCTTCAAGGATACAGGGCTTTTTAAATCCGGCGGCGAAAAACTGGCGGAATACCTGGCAAGCCCTAATGACACCACTTTTTTTGTGTTCACGGAAAGCGAAGTGGATAAACGGAGTAAACTGTATAAGACCGTGCAGTCCAAGGGTTATGTGGCAGAATTCACGGTACAGGATGAGAATTCCCTGAAACACTGGATTGCCGGTATCCTGGGCCGGGAAGGGAAAAAAATCTCCGAGAACACCGCACAGTTGCTGCTCTCCAAAACCGGCACGGACATGGAAAATATCCAGATGGAACTGGAAAAGCTGATCTGCTACTGTCTGGACCGGGATGTAGTCACCGCAGAGGATGTGGAAGCTGTCTGCACCACTCGCATCACCAACCACATCTTCGATATGGTCAATGCCATTGCGGAAAAGCAGCCGCAGAAAGCCTTGCAGCTCTATTACGATCTGCTGGCACTGAAGGAGCCGCCCATGCGGGTGCTGTTCCTGATCGCCAGGCAGTGTAACCTGCTGCTCCAGACCAAAGAATTAAAAAACAGAGGCCACGACAACAAGACCATTGCTTCCAAGATCGGCGTACCTCCTTTTGCGGTCGGAAAATATGTGGCACAGGCGTCCCATTTCAAGACTTCCGTGCTGAAAAATGCGGTAAAGCAGTGCGTGGAGACTGAGGAAGCCGTGAAATCCGGACGGATGAACGATATGATGAGTGTAGAGATACTGATTTTGTCGGTATTGCCCTCGTAAGCTTGCAAAATGCATTGAATGAGTTCTGCTCACGATATAGAAAAGTCCATGGACAGTTTTTCTGCTCATGGACCTTTTATTTGCATTACTTTTATTCGCATTAATTTTATTATCGTGTTACATATCTAGCTTCAAAGTAATAGTCTTCTGCAATGATACCTGTGACGCCTTGAACTTTTTTGGATATACATCTTTGTATCTGTAAATACTCAGGATAATTCCCACCAGTGCGTAGCACAGTAAAATATTATTTCTGCCAACAGATAAGAACGGCAGGAAGGTCGATGTCAGCGGGATCCATCCCAACATTCCCGCAAAGTTCAGAGAAATATTTAATAAAATGATCATTCCGCATCCGAATCCCATCACCATGCCTAGTTCATTTTTCTGTCGGGCCGCAGCTCCGAACAGAAACACTACCAGTGATGCCAGGAGCACGGCTACAAAGATTCCGGCCAGCAATCCGTAACTGTTCAGAATATAAGAAAAAATGTAATCCTGATTAAATTCCGGTAAGCCTCCCACCACATCTTTTCCGCTATTCCCCCAGAGTAAAATGTTTTCATTAAATTTCCGAAGCATAGACGTCATGTAATTGGCATCTCCGGAATGGGATAAATAGGAGCGGATCCTGGCTTCCTGATAGGCTTCCAACATGTGAAGTGCATACATTGCAGTCAATACCAGGACAGGCCCTGCCGTAAAAAGCAGCCACATGCCGATAATCGTCTTTTTCACAGGCAGTTGAAACCACCCCTTCCAGACAGCCACCGTAAGTTCTATCAGCATACTGACCATCATGATGACAGCCACACCGAGGCTGGGGATTCGGGATGTAATAAATACAGGAAGAATCAGCCACAGGATCGCCCTGCACAGTGCGGATACACCACCGTCCCTGTATTTATATAGGATAGCGCCGTAAATCGGCACATAGAACATCATCAGGGAAGTAACCGCCACCCGGAGCCTTCCAAATCCGATCCAGTTGCCGATTCCGTCGACATCCAGACCACCGAAGCCTGCCACCCGCAGCCCTCCCAGAATCAGAATAGCTCCTCCGATGAACCTGGAGTACTTTGCAATTACGGTATAATCCAGGAAGTAGATCACACACATGAGGAGGAATCCAATAGCAACGGCTGAGACAAACCCCTCCGTAGTATAGCGGTACACTTCTTGTCTCCATGTTTCCAGCTCCTGATAACCGGGTTGTCTGAGAATGGATTGCTGTATCAGAATGCCCAGCAGGCTTAAAATTCCTACGATCACAAGTAACTTCCATGCAATCTTAGGCTTGTGGATCCTGTCCAGCGAGATCCCCACTTCTACCGGATCTCCCATGTCCGTAACCGCATTTTTCTCTGCTTCCTCAGAGGTCATCCCTTCGGAAAGATTGTCTGCAATCTGGCATTCTATATGGTCTCTTATCTCCTCAGCGATATAAGGTCTTGCTTTTTTGCAGCGGATCTGTGACAACAGTTTTTCCAAATATGTTTCCATCCTTATACCCCCATTGCCAGAACGCTGGTCACAGCGGATTGATATTCCATCCACTCCGCTTTTTTGGTTTCCAGTAATTTTCTGCCCTCTTTCGTAATACTGTAATACTTCCTCGTCTTGCCTGCATATTCCTGCTCATATACCGTAAGCAGGCCCTTCGCTTCCAGCCCATGCAACAGCGGATACAGCGTACCTGCTTTTAACTCGAACACGTTACAGGATTTTTTCCGCAGTGTATCGATCATCTCGTATCCATACATATCCTTTTCCGCCAGTAATCTGAGCAAAAGCATCGTCATACTTCCCGACATCAGTGATTTGTCCACAGCCATTTTTTGTCCTCCTTATATAGATAGCCGATATATATCGTTGTCTATAATATATATCGGCTATCTATATATGTCAATATTTATTTTTCAAAGCAATCACTAATTCATCTCAACTTCATCTACGATTTTGTTCATCCCTAATGCGGTAACCCCTCGGTCCCCATAAGTAACCTCCTAATATTCCGGTCAGAATAAATACCATAAAATAGAGTCCCGGAACACCTGCAACAAAAGCATAAAACGCTATCTGGAATTTCCAGATGGGAATTAGCAGATTGAGCGCAGCCACACAGACAACAGCAAAAGCAACATATTCCACAGCTTTTGCTTTGTCCCGTCTGGTCTTTGTTGCCAGCAGGAATCCCCATGCCGTGTAGAGCAGCATGCGTACCACCGTCCGGACTCCGCTCATTTCATCAAAAGAAGTTTTGTAATTCTCCTTCAGTGCCACCAGGACAATCAGGATCACAACAGACAAAATAATTTTGTAGTAATTTGAAAAAATTTTCTTCATAGCTGCTCCTTTCATTCTACATTCAGGAAAGCATATCCTCCCATATCCTCCCATATCCGTATCCTTCCACGCCAGGGCGTCTTCCTTGTTCCTGTAGTATACAGTCTTGACAACATTGGTACCCAGTTCTTCCCGGTCCACCGTTTCTCTCACTTCACGCAAATGCTCATTAAGTCTCTCTGCCGTTACTTCCCCTTTTACCACATACGAAATTTCAGATACATTCCCCCAGTCAGGATCATCGATGTATCTTGTGCCTATCTGCTGATAAGTAGGTTCTCTATGCTTTATCATATATCCCAACAGCAGTCCTCCGACGATCACCAGTATTCCCACCAGGACAGCAGTTTTTACGATCCGGCTGTTCTTTTTCTTCGGGGCTCTCCGTCCGTTTCCTCTGTCTCTCCTTTCTGCGGTTCTGGATTCGCTAATCTCTCCAATGTCTTTTCCGGATTCAGCAATTCATCACAGGCTTCCTCTTTGTTAATCATAACGAAGAATTTTTCGCTATTTGTTACAAATTTCAAAAAAGCGTGCAGATCTCTCCACACGCTTTTCGTTCATCGTCTTATTTATTCAAAAATTATTTCCACATTCCCGTCGCAAAGCACATCAATGCCGCCCAGGTATATAACGGGTAAAAAAATCCCTGGTCATCCACGCCGTCTTTTAAGATTTTCTGTGCTTCTTCTTTGGTCAGCAGCAGAAAACCATCAAAACATTCCGTTCCAACGGCGCCTTCCTGACTTACCTTCGGCATCTCTTCACGGTTCAATATGATCTGCACCAGTGCATTGCTCTCATCCGTCATACCGGGGGTACTGAATACCAGCGGATTCACCAGACGGATGCTGTCGCTCTCTTCCAGTGTGATGCCGGTCTCTTCCCGAAGCTCCCGGGCTGCCGCATGGAATACGGGATTTTCTTCCGTTGCATCCTCCGGGTCTAAAAGTCCTGCCGGAACGCTCAGCAGAAAATGTCCTGCCGGGTAACGATACTCACGGCTTAAGCAAAGTCTCGGTTCTTGTCCTCTGATCTTCAGGATCACAACGCAGCTGACTGCATCCGGCAGCATCTGTCTGAATTCTTCGTCGCTCTTTACCGCTGCCAGATTATCTTTGGCTCTTCTGGTAGCATCAAAATAATGTTTTCCCGGCTCATATTGCAGATCAAATACCTTGATAAATCTGCTGTCGTAGACGGTCTCTACCTGTTCCTTTTTTATGATCGGTCTGTTCTCCATAGTCATTTTCCTCTTTCTGTTCTTCTGTTCCGCACGTTGCACACTATCTGTCGTTCGCTTCTGTTGTGCGGCTGTCATTTTGCAATTTTTCCGCTTCCCCAGCCGCTCTTTCCAGTCTGCAAAGTACCTGTTCGTAACGTCGTCCCGCTTTTTTCCAGTGGATCAGCTTATGCCATCCTTCCACGTAATCCGGCCTGCGGTTCTGATACTGTAAATAATAGGCATGCTCCCACACATCTATGGGAAATATGGAGGTATACAATTTCAGATCCGGGACATCCTGATTCGCTGTAGTAAGGACTATCAGAGTACCGTCCTGGTCACTCACAAGCCATGCCCATCCAGAGCCAAATACCCCCGTGGCTGCCTGTGACATCTGTTCTTTCCATTGTCTCACCGATCCAAAATCCCGGACCAGCGCCTCCTCCAGAGCTCCACAGGGCTCCTGTCCTGCCGGGCTTCGCATACTGTCAAAATACAGCTGATGATTATATACACCGCCACCGTTATTGTGAATGCTTTTCCGGGCTTCCTCCGGCAGGGACGCAAGTATATTATCCTCCGAAGTGAGCAGTTCCGTCAAGGACATCTGCTGTAACTGCGGATAATCGGCAAGGGTGGCATTCAGCTTATCCACATAGGTCTGATAATGCTTGTCGTGATGAAAATGAAGTGTTTCCTCATCTAATACCGGAAGCAGGGCATCATATTCGTAGGGAAGAGGCTGCGCAACAAAAGGATAATGTTCTTCTAACATGAGACTCCAATCCGCCTGCGGGATACAGGCTTACGATCATACAATATTTACCATACGCCTAGTATATGCTGTCCCCACGGATTTTATTTTCAAATTTGTGCTTTTACAGCCGACCGCTCCTATGCTCTCTTTCTCTGCACGGCCGGATAGATCTCTCTGGCAACTTCCAGACTTTGTCCGGATCTAACTTTCTGCACATCCGCTGTCTCCTGGGCTAACAGCCATCCGCAGACTTCCTCTGCCAGTGGCTCTCCCTGTTCTCTCAGCCAGAAGCTGACATTCGCCAGCATCTGTAAATGATTCAGGATCGTATTACGGCAAAGTCTTCGGTCCGTAATGCGGGTCTTCCAGGGCTCCCCCTCTACGTACAGTTGTGCCGCCTCCCGCAGATAGGCCCGGATCAATGCGGTCTGTTCATGATTGCTCTTCTGCAGTTCCTCACTGATCTTCTTGGTCTCCCAATACAGTTCTTCGCTGCATCGGCCAGCGGGAACGATCCCTTCCATGTATTTTTGTATAAAATGCAGGCTTTCATTTACCTGCCTGCAATATTCTCTGATCAGTTCTTCTCTTTTTGACATAATAAAAAACCGCCCTTAAATTAAAATTTAAGGGCGGAACATTCTTCCGCGGTACCACCTTAATTCGCCCATCTCTCACGGGATCAGGCCTCTGCAACTACGGACAAACAAACGCTCATCGATAGTCAGGTACGATAACGGGTACTCCCGTTGCAGCCTGTCCGCATCTGCCGGATATCCTGTCCGAATACGAAGTCGGTGCAAAGCTCCGAGACCATGTTCAAAGAAGCCTTCCATATCCCTTCCCACCTGCCGGGACTCTCTGCGACGTATCTCTTCTCCTACTCTTCTCTTCACAGCCTTTATGTCTTTAACTGTTTGTATTTTATTCCTTTCGCGGACATTTGTCAACACTTTGTTTTTGTCACAAACACAAACAGTGGAGCAACTTTCGCGACTCCACTGTTCTTATCCATTTTATATCTTACAGTTGTGCAATATCCACCAGCGTCAGTTCCTTACAATCGTTCATATGCTCCATGCTGGTCACGAGAGCATTGGCGGTGTCCATTGCGGTGATGCAGTAGATACCGGTCTCGATAGCGGTACGGCGGATCAGGAAACCGTCTCTGGTCTTGTCGCGGCCCTGGGTAGGGGTATCGATGACAAGGTCGATCTTGTGTCCCAGAATCAAATCCATCACGGTCGGGGATTCCTGAGAGATCTTGTTGACCTTTCTCGCCTTCACACCTGCTTCATTCAGAGCAGCTGCGGTACTTCTGGTAGCATAAATGGTGTATCCCAGCTTTTCGAAGCGTCTTCCGACTTCAATGGCTTCACCCTTATCCGCATCCTTTACGGTGATGATCATGTTCTTGTACTTTGGCAGTTCCACACCTGCTCCCAGGAATGCCTTGTACAGAGCCTCATTGAAGGTCTTGGCGATACCCAGACACTCACCGGTAGACTTCATCTCCGGTCCTAAGCTGATCTCGGCACCACGGATCTTCTCGAAGGAGAACACAGGCATCTTGATGGCAAAATACTCTGCCTCAGGCTGTAAACCGGGCTCGTAGCCAAGCTCACGGATGGTCTTGCCGATGATCACTTCGGTAGCCAGATCCACGATAGGAATGCCGGTTACCTTACTGATATAAGGTACGGTACGGGAAGAGCGGGGGTTAACCTCAATGACATATACTTCCTCACCGATGGCAATGAACTGGATATTGATCAGTCCCTTGACATGCAGTGCCTTTGCCAGTCTTCTGGTGTACTCTGCGATCTTCTCTTTTACTACTTTATCAATGGTCGGAGCCGGGTATACGGAGATACTGTCTCCGGAGTGGATACCGGTCCTTTCGATATGCTCCATGATACCGGGGATCAGGATATCGATACCATCGCATACAGCATCGACCTCGATCTCCTTACCCTGTAAATACTTATCTACCAGGATCGGGTGATCCTGTGCGATACGATTGATGATCTCCATGAATTCTTCGATCTCTTCATCGGAGATAGCGATCTGCATGCCCTGTCCGCCCAATACATAGGAAGGACGCACCAGTACGGGATAGCCCAGTCTGTTAGCAACCGCCTTAGCTTCCTCTGCGGTGTATACAGTACCGCCGGCTGCACGGGGGATCCCGGTCTCTTCCAGAATCTTGTCGAACAGTTCTCTATCCTCAGCGGCATCTACATCCTCCGCCTTGGTACCTAAGATAGGCACGCCCATCTTCATCAGGCTCTCAGTCAGCTTGATAGCGGTCTGTCCGCCGAACTGTACCACAGCACCATCAGGATGCTCAATATTTACGATAGATTCCACATCTTCCGGAGTCAAAGGCTCGAAATACAGCTTGTCCGCAATATCGAAGTCGGTACTTACAGTCTCCGGGTTATTATTGATGATAATGGTCTCATAGCCTGCCTTGGAGAATGCCCAGGTAGCATGTACGGAACAATAGTCGAACTCGATACCCTGTCCGATACGGATAGGACCGGAACCCAGTACCAGGACTTTCTTGCGTCCGGTGGTCTCCTTGGCTTCGCACTCGCCGCCGAATACGGAATAGTAATAAGGAGTGGAAGCTGCGAACTCTGCAGCACAGGTATCTACCATCTTGTAGACAGCCTTAATGCCGTTGTCATAACGCATCTTCTTGATCTCCTCCTCGGTCTTGCCGGTCAGTCTTGCGATCACGTTATCCGGGAACTCGATTCTCTTGGCTTCCTTCAACAGATCAACCGTCAGCGGCTGTGTCTCCAGCGCATGCTCCATCTCGGTCAGAATGGCAATCTTGTCGATGAACCACAGGTCGATCTTGGTAATGTCGTGGATCTGCTCGTAACTGATGCCCTTACGGATAGCTTCCGCAATGACATAAATACGCTGGTCATCCACGATCTTCAGACGCTCTAACAGTTCCTCCACAGACAAAGCGCTGAAATCATAGCTGCGCAGGCAGTCCACATGCTGCTCCAGGGAACGGATAGCCTTCATCAGTGCTCCCTCGAAGTTATTGCAGATACTCATAACCTCACCGGTTGCTTTCATCTGGGTGGTCAGAGTACGTTTTGCAGTGATAAATTTATCAAAAGGCAGTCTGGGAATCTTCACGACACAGTAGTCCAGTGTCGGCTCGAAGCTGGCATAGGTCTTGTGGGTGATGGCGTTCTTGATCTCATCCAGGGTAAAGCCCAGTGCGATCTTCGCTGCTACCTTTGCGATAGGATAACCGGTCGCCTTACTTGCCAGTGCGGAAGAACGGCTGACACGAGGGTTAACCTCGATAACACAATATTCAAAGCTGGTGGGATGCAGTGCAAACTGTACGTTACATCCACCGGTGATCTGCAGTTCGTTGATGATCTTCAGAGCGGAAGTACGTAACATCTGGTACTCCTTGTCGCTCAGGGTCTGGGAAGGAGCTACTACGATACTGTCTCCGGTATGCACGCCGACGGGATCGATGTTCTCCATGTTACATACGGTGATGCAGTTGCCTGCGCTGTCACGCATTACTTCGTACTCGATCTCTTTCCAGCCTGCAATACAACGCTCTACCAGTACCTGACCCACACGGGACAGACGTAAACCGTTCTCCAGGATCTCTTCCAGTTCTACCTGATTGTGGGCGATACCGCCACCGGAACCTCCCAAGGTATAAGCGGGACGCAGTACGACCGGATAGCCGATGGTATTGGTGAATTCCACACCGTCTTCCACATTTTCAACGACCCTGGATGCTGCACAGGGCTCACCGATGCGCTCCATCAGGTCTTTGAACTCCTGACGTCCTTCGGCGTTACGAATGGTAGCTGCGGTAGTACCTAACAGCTTTACATTATGAGCAGCCAGGAAACCGGACTCCTCCAGCTCCATACCGAGGTTCAGGCCAGCCTGTCCTCCCAGGGTGGGAAGGATGCTGTCGGGCTTTTCCTTTTCAATGATCTGCTCCAGAACCTTTACATTCAGGGGCTCGATATATACCTTATCTGCGATATCTTTATCAGTCATGATGGTCGCAGGGTTGGAGTTCACCAGGATTACCTCTACTCCCTCTTCCTTCAGGGAACGGCAGGCCTGGGTACCTGCATAGTCGAATTCCGCTGCCTGTCCAATGACAATAGGACCGGAGCCGATTACCATTACTCGTTTTACATTAGGATTCTTGGGCATCTTAGTTCTCTCCTCTCATCATATGAATGAACCGGTCAAACAGGTAACCGGAGTCCTGGGGTCCCGGACATGCTTCCGGGTGGAACTGTACGGTGAAAATGTTCTTGCCGGTGTAGGACAGACCCTCGTTGGTACCGTCGTTGACATTGATAAATGCGGGAACCGCTACGGAAGGATCCAGTTTGTCGGTATCTACCACATATCCATGGTTCTGAGAAGAAATATATACTCTTCCGGTCATCAGATCCTTTACCGGATGGTTGCCTCCTCTGTGTCCATATTTCATTTTGTGGGTATCTGCGCCGGTAGCCAGAGCCATCAGCTGATGTCCCAGACAGATTGCGAAAATAGGGATCTCGGTATCGTATAACTTTTTGATCTCGGCGATCACACCGGTACACTCCTTGGGGTCTCCCGGTCCGTTACTTAACATGATACCGTCGGGATTATCATCAATGATCTCCTGTGCGGGAGTTCCTGCGGGGTATACGGTCACCTCACAGCCTCTTTCTGCCAGGGATCTGGCGATATTTCTCTTGGCTCCCAGGTCTAACAGAGCTACCTTCAGTCCCTGTCCGGACAGCTCCGTTACCAGTGCGGGCTTAGGCTCTCTGACACCTTTTTCATAAGCTTCTTTATCAAAACGCGCTGCACCGGAGAGAGGTCCGTTCTGTGCCAGCTCCGTGGTGGGCGCTACCACATATTTTTCCCTGCAGGTCACCTTTTCCACGACCTTGCCTGTGGTATACTCCTTCAGCTTCGGAAGCACTTCGTTCAGGTCATAGGCTTCGTTGGTGGTGATCATACCGTTCATGGTACCCTTCTCACGCAGGATCTTGGTCAGCGCACGGGTATCGATTCCGGCGATACCGGGCACACCGTTCTCCTCTAAGTATTCCTGTATTGTGCAGTCACAGCGGAAGTTGCTGGGAATACGTGAAAGCTCTCTGACGATGAATCCATCCGGCCAGGGTCTCTCTGACTCGCAGTCATCCCTACATATGCCATAGTTACCGATCAGGGGGTAAGTCATGCATACAGCCTGTCCTGCATAGGACGGATCCGTCAGGACCTCCAGATATCCGGCCATGGATGTGTTAAATACGATTTCACTGATGATCTCTTTGTCTGCACCGATGTGCGTTCCTTCGAACACCGTTCCATCTTCCAAAATCAAAAATGCCTTCATTCTTTCCTCACATTCTGCCGCTTTTTGCGACGTTTGTATTTCTCTCAGTCTCCTACAATACCTGCGAATTGCTCCGCTGGGTATCTGCATTGTCTACGATACCCACGAATTGCTCCGCTGCTTCGCAACTCCCGCACTTCTGAAAACATTCGGATTCCACTGCATCCTCATGTTTTGGCGATTTAAATCGGCACCTGCCTCCCCGTGCAAGCACGGTCGGCCTCTGCCGTTTAAATCTGGTATCTGCATAATCGATTTATTATATCACAAAAAAAAATGCGTCGCAATAGACCCTGTCTGCATAAAAACCTACAAAAAACCTCTCCGCAATCCCGATACTCCTTGGAGAATCTGACAAAGCTGTGTAAAAGCTTACATTTTCCATTGCTTTTTCCCCTGGGTCTGATATAGAATAGATATGTATTTTCTATTTTTCAATTATCACAAAACGTTGTTTTCATACAGCAGATTGGACAGGCATCTATGGATCGTATCGAAAATGCTCAAATGAACTCCCAGGGAACCCGCAAACTCTATTATGAAAATGTGCACCAGACGGATTTTACCGCTGTGGTGATGGAATGTGTTCCCGACAAGGAAGAGGGATATTACAGGATCGTTCTGGACGCTTCCGCTTTTTTCCCGGAAGAGGGCGGTCAGTCCGCCGACAAAGGCACCTTAAACGGACAGGAAGTACTGGATGTCAGCATCAAGCAGGGCATCCTGTATCATAAAGTGGCCTGTGAGTTTCCCGTCAGCACCCGGGTCACCGGTCATGTGGACTGGAACCGCCGGTTTGATTTCATGCAGCAGCACTCCGGTGAGCATATGATCTCCGGCTTACTGCACTCTCATTTCGGACTGGAAAACGTAGGCTTCCATTTAAGCGACAGAGAAGTGACACTGGATATGAACGGAGAAGTCTCTCTGGAGCAGCTGCGTCTCATCGAACAGGAGGCCAACGCTTATGTCTGGAAAAATCTTCCGGTCAACATCAGCTGGCCCTCCTCCGAAGAACTGTTAAGCTTAAACTACCGCAGCAAGCTGGCTCTCACGGAAAATGTACGTATCGTCGAGATCCCCGGCGTGGATCTGTGTGCCTGCTGTGCTCCGCATGTAGATACCACCGGACAGATCGGTCTCATCAAAGTTGTAAATGTGCAGAGCCACAGAGGCGGTGTCCGCATCAATATTCTCTGCGGAAACCGTGCTCTGGCAGATTATACTGAAAAACAGGATTCTGTCTGGGCAATTTCTTCTCTGCTCTCAGCGAAACAGCCGGAAGTAGCAGGTGCTGTTGCCCGCGCCAAAGAGGATGCAAGGCTGCAAAAAGAGCGCGCCAATGCCCTGCAGGCAGAGCTACTGAACGTACAGATGGACGCACTTCCCTCCCCGGAAAAAGTACGCCACGTGCTTCTCTTCGTCGGTGAACTGGATGCCATCGCCCTACGAAACGCTGTGAATACCCTGACCGGAAAATATTCCGGTTACTGTGGTATCTTTGCCGGAGATGATACAAACGGTTATCGATTTATTGTAGGCAGTGCTTCCTGTAACTGTCAGGAACTGGCAGACCGCATGCGCCGGGAACTTTCTGCAAAAGGTGGCGGATCCGCTCCCATGATCCAGGGGAATGTTGCTGTCACGGCAGATACCCTGCAGACAATGTGGGTGTCGCTGTAATGACCATACTTTCTGCCTATATATGCATTTCGGCACATGAATTCCGTATTCAAAATTTCCACATGGAAAACCCCCGGCATGACCATCTGTCATACTCCGGGGGTCTGTTTGTATATTTTATATATTTTTCGTTTCGGGAAATCTGATTATTTCTCTTCTGTTGCTGCATTCTTCTTCAGTGCTACGCTGACTGCCTTCGCAACGCCACCACCTACTACACAGCTCATAGGCATCTCCAGTGCTCCGTTGATACCACAGAATGCTACGGCGAACATAAACAGATTCGCTCCGGTTGCATTCATGCTCTGCAGATACTCGGTATGACCGAAGCAGATCATCAGAGTAGACATGAAGAACAGGGTGTTCATAAATGCTCCCAGCAGACCGGTCACGAAGTAAGTTACGGTCTTCGTCTTGTCAATCTTCCACAGTGCCTTGAAGATCACGCCGGACAGCCATCCCATCAGAGTTCTGGTAGGGATGCATACCAGGAAAGTGAAAAACGGATTCATTGCTACCAAAGCTGCTCCAAAAGGGTCTCCTGCAAAACACTGGTAAAAGCTAGTAAGTCCAAATACCAGTCCCAGTACGGCTCCGCCTGCGGGTCCTAAGATCATTGCACCGATTACTACGGGAATGGTCATCAGGGAGATTGCTAACGGTCCGATGCGCAGATACCCAAGCGGGGTAAACGCCAGAATCAGCATGATCGCGATGAGTACGGCCAATTGTACCATCTCAAGTGTCTTGTTTTTTTTCATATGAAATTTCCTTTCCGCGCTTTTTGCGCCTTTGCTACTATTCCTCCATCTGGCGTCCTTTGGACTGCCGGAGGATATAATTACAAGTCATTCAAGAAAATAACATAAATGTATACAAAACACAAGTACATTTTTTAATACAATCAACGTACGGTGCGATACCACTTCAACGCCGATGTATAGGCTTCATATACTGTATTCATATCAATATTCTTTAATAGCATCAGGCGGGATACCTCCGCCCAGTTGGCT
>ENA-OZUK01000053-OZUK01000053.1-human-gut-metagenome-genome-assembly--contig:-NODE-53-length-19435-cov-5.039112_pt1 | contig 19435 bp, 18 predicted proteins | sample MGYA00243432_ERZ654019 | MGnify/ENA primary metagenome ERZ654019 (study PRJEB26926, sample SAMN06164760) | human gut metagenome | biome: ENVO:00009003; feature: ENVO:2100002; material: ENVO:00002003... | reverse complement strand
TTGTCGTCTACGATACGGATTCCCGCTTCGGACAGCTATTCGGATGCTATATGCCGGACCAGATCTTTTATACCATGGAAGAGGTGCCGGATCTGGAAGAACTGGTGGGGAAAAGAGTCTGGTATTTCCAGTGTTTCGGACATCTGCTGGAGGAATCGGATAAATATACCGTAACCTATGAAAATATGGGACATTATGGATTTCAGTATATGGATGGGAATACGGATTTTGATATTTTAAAGGTGAACATAACGGAGGAAACGGGAAATGATTAAATGGGTGGAAAGAGGAGTCCTGCTGGCAGCGATACTTTCCATGTTGTTTGTATGGCCGTATGGAGGAATCCGTGAAGATAAAAAGGACAGTTCCTTAAGTGAGGATTATGGATATACAGAGCCCCTGCAGGTGGGAGAATATGCTTCGCAGTATTTTGTTGCGGAGACAGATTTTCTGAAAACACTGGAAATCGCAGTGAACTATAATCAGGAGGAAGAACGGAACGGACTTCTGGGTCTGGAGATATGGAAAGAGGATCAGAAGATATATGAAGGTGTGATTCCTTATGATGCCATGGAATCGACAACATTTTTCCCTGCCGTCATCGAGACCCGGCTGAAAAGGGGCGCTGTATATGAATACCGGATTGTGAATCAAAGTATTTCCGAGAATCTGCCGCAGGTAGTATATACTACTACGGAAAAGGCGCATGTACCGGAAAATCAGCAACTGGTGGTACATGAAGCAACTGTGGACGGACAGGCATTGAACCGGTACACCTGGAGAGAGAAGCTGGATGCGGTCAGCGTATTGGAAATCGACAGTTTTATTGCAATCGTGGCTGCAATGATATATGCTGTGTTGGAACAATGGAAAAGAAAGGAAAAAAAGAACAATGAAGTGGGTTAAATTCAGAATAAAGACGGTAACGGAAGCGGAAGATATTATTATCAGCACCCTGTACGATCTCGGACTGGAAGGGGCACAGATCGAAGACAAGGTGCCCCTGACCGCCATGGAGAAGGAGCAGATGTTTGTAGATATCCTGCCGGACGGACCGGAGGATGACGGCATTGCCTATTTAAGTTTTTTTGTAGAGGAAAAAGAGGACGGCAGTCTGGAAGTGGCCGGGGAGAAGACCACGACCGAAGCTGTACTTGCGGATGTAAAGCGGGAACTGGAAGACTTACGCCAGTTTATGGATATCGGCGAGGCTTCTGTTGTGGTAGATGAGACGGAGGACATTGACTGGATCAACAACTGGAAACAGTATTTCCACCAGTTCTATATCGATGATATCCTGGTGATCCCTTCCTGGGAAAATATCAAACCGGAAGATACTGACAAGGTGGTGCTTCATATCGATCCCGGTACGGCATTTGGCACCGGTATGCATGAGACCACACAGCTGTGTATCCGTCAGCTGCGTAAGTTCATCACGCCTGAGACAGAGCTTTTGGATGTCGGCACCGGCAGCGGTATTCTGGCAATTTTATCCCTCATGTTCGGGGCAAAACATGCCGTGGGAACCGATCTGGATATCTGTGCTGTGGAAGCTGTGGCACAGAACTGCGAAGTGAATGGAATCGATCCGGCACAGTTTGACATGATGATCGGCAATATCATTACAGACAAAGAAGTGCAGGACAAGGTAGGCTATGAGTGTTATGATATCGTGGTGGCCAATATTCTGGCAGATGTACTGGTACCGTTGACTCCTGTCATCGTACATCAGCTGAAGAAGGGCGGTATCTACATCACCTCTGGCATCATTGATGACAAGGAGCAGACCGTGGTGGAGGCTGTGAAGGCCGCTGGATTGGAAGTACTGGAAGTGACCTACCAGGGAGAATGGGTCAGCGTTACCGCAAGAAAGAATTAAGTGCTTAAAATAGGAGTTTCTATGTATCAGTTTTTTGTAGAACCGGAACAGATCGACGTGGCAGCGAAGAGCGTTATCATCCGGGGAACCGATGTGAATCATATCAAAAATGTACTGCGGATGCGCCCCGGCGAAGAAGTGGCTGTCAGCAATGGAATCGACGGGAAGGAATATCGCTGTGGGATCCTTGCACTGGAAGAGGACTGTGTCCGTCTGGAGCTTCGTTTTATCAAGGAAGACGGAGTAGAGCTTCCGGCGAAGATCTACCTGTTCCAGGGACTGCCCAAGGCGGACAAGATGGAGCTCATCATCCAGAAGGCCGTGGAACTGGGAGCCTTTCAGGTGATCCCGGTGTCCATGAAGCGCTGCGTGGTCAAGCTGGATGAGAAAAAAGCGGATGCAAAAATCAAACGCTGGCAGGGAATTGCGGAGGCAGCAGCCAAGCAGAGTAAGCGTGGCGTGATCCCCACGGTGGTACCGGTTATGAGTTATGTGCAGGCGGTGAAAACGGCTTCTGAAATGGATCTGAAACTGGTACCTTACGAGCTGGCGGAAGGAATGCCACAGACGAAACAGCTCATCGAAAGCGCAAGACCCGGACAGCAGATCGCTATTTTCATCGGCCCGGAGGGCGGATTTGATCCGGAGGAGATAAGACTTGCCACGGAGGCGGGAATTCAACCGATCACTTTGGGAAAACGGATCCTGCGGACGGAGACGGCCGGATTTACGACTATCGCATGGCTGATGTATCAGTTGGAAAATTAGACAGCGGACGGCACGGATCGCCTGCCTGCGGCATATTTTAATCATAAGAAGAATATAGTAATTATTCAGAGCAAAAGGAAAGCCCGGAAGAGTCGATTTGGCGAATAGGGCGCTGAATAGTTACTGAAGAGATAGATAGCAAGGAGAAGAAGAGATGGAAGTCTATATGGACAATTCCGCTACCACAAGGACATTCCCGGAAGTGGCAGAGTTGATGACGAAGATCATGTGTGAAGATTACGGTAATCCCTCCAGCCTGCATATGAAGGGAGTGGAGGCAGAGAAATACCTCCGCTATGCCAAGGAGACTCTGGCAAGGATTCTGAAGGTGGAGGAGAGAGAGCTTTTATTTACTTCCGGGGGAACGGAATCCGATAATATGGCACTGATCGGCTGCGCCCTGGCGAATTGCCGCAGAGGCAATCATCTGATCACGACGCAGATCGAACATCCCGCTATCCTGCAGACCATGCGTTATCTGGAGACCCAGGGGTATCGTGTCACTTATCTGCCGGTGGATCCCTGCGGACGTATCCGGCTGGAAGACTTACGCAGAGCCATGACACCGGAGACCATTCTGGTATCTATCATGCACACGAATAACGAGATCGGAGCCCTGCAGCCCATTGAGGAAGCCGGAGCTCTGATCAAACAGATGAACCCGGATACGCTGTTCCATGTGGATGCGGTACAGGGATTCGGAAAATCCCGGATCTATCCCAAGAAGATGCACATTGATCTGCTGTCCGTCAGTGGACACAAGATCCACGGACCGAAGGGCGTCGGACTGCTGTATGTAGGGGAACGGGTGAAGATCCAGCCCATCGTATTCGGTGGCGGACAGCAGCAGAACCTCCGCTCCGGTACCGAGAATGTGCCCGGTATTGCGGGACTTGCAAAAGCAGCGGAAATGCTCTATAGTCATTTTGATGAGGATCATGCCAGACTCTGCGCCTGCAAGAGACGATTCATTGAAGGTGTGGAAAGACTGGATCAGGTGAAGGTCAACGGACTTTTGCCGGATGCTCCTTACGGAGAGGGAACGGCGGCACACATTGTCAGCGTATCTTTTGCCGGCGTCAGAAGTGAAGTGCTCCTGCATGCACTGGAGGACAAGGGAATCTATGTTTCTGCAGGAAGCGCCTGCTCTGCACACAAGCCGCAGCCTTCCGCTACACTGAAAGCCATCGGCATCGATAAATCCCTGCTGGATTCCACCATACGTTTCAGTTTTTCCGTATTTACCACGGAAGAAGAGATTGACGTATGTCTCCAGGCATTGTACAATATAGTACCTATGTTACGCAGATACAGTCGCAGATAAGCGATTTGAGAAACACTCAGAAAGGAAACGAACGTGTTTACATCATTTTTGATAAAATATGCCGAGATCGGCATTAAGGGAAAGAACCGTTACCTGTTCGAAGATGCTCTGGTACGCCAGATTAAGTATGCACTGAAAAAGTGTGAGGGAGAATTCCTGGTGCACAAGACACAGGGCCGTATCTTCGTAGATGCAGAGTCAGAATTTGACTACGATGAAGTTGTGGCACACTTACAAAGAGTCTTCGGAATCTCCGGAATCTGCCCGGTAGTGCACGTACAGGATGAGGGCTTTGAGAAGCTGTGTGAGACCGTGATTGACTACATTGCAAAAGTATATCCCGATTGCAATCAGACGTTCAAGGTGGCAGCGAGACGTGCCCGGAAAAATTACCCCAAGGATTCCATGACCATCAACATGGATATGGGAGAAGCTATCCTGAAGGCTTATCCCAATATGAAGGTGGATGTACATCATCCCGATATTATGCTGAACATTGAGATCCGTGAAGAAATCTATATCTACTCCGTGATCCTGCCCGGTCCCGGAGGAATGCCCGTAGGTACCGGTGGCAAGGGAATGCTGCTTCTCTCCGGTGGTATTGATTCTCCCGTGGCAGGTTATATGATCGCCAAGAGAGGCGTCAAGATCGATGCGGTATATTTCCATGCACCGCCTTACACCAGTGAGCGTGCGAAGCAGAAAGTAGTGGATCTGGCGAAGATCGTTGCCCGTTACACCGGACCGATCTATCTGCATGTGATCAATTTTACCGATATTCAGTTATATATTTATGAGAAATGTCCTCATGAGGAACTGACCATTATCATGCGCCGTTATATGATGCGGATTGCGGAACAGATCGCGAAAGAGACTGAGTGCCTGGGCCTGATCACCGGTGAGAGCATCGGACAGGTGGCATCCCAGACCATGAATTCCCTGATCGCTACCAATGAAGTATGTGAGCTGCCGGTCTACCGTCCACTGATCGGATTTGACAAGCAGGAGATCGTAGAAGTATCCGAGAAGATCGGGACTTATGAGACTTCCATTCTGCCCTATGAAGATTGTTGTACCATCTTCGTGGCAAAACATCCCGTGACGAAACCGAACGTGAAGGTGATCCGCAGACATGAACACAATCTGGATGAGAAGATCGACGAACTGGTGAAGACCGCACTGGAGACCAAAGAACTGATCATTGCGGAAGCATAAGTGCGAATGCAGAGTAACTATTCAGAACCGGGGAAACAGAGGTACTGAATAGTTACTTTTTTGAAATGGCATATAAAAAACACCTCAAGAGGATTGCGTCTCTCAAGGTGTTCTCTGTTTTACTATGTATTCGGAATTCCGAATCGGTAACTTATACCAGATAAGGCTTTAATACTTCCAGAACCTCATCAGCGCCATCCTCTGCATGGATGTTCAGGTCGATAGGCTTGGAAAGATCCAGGCTGAAGATACCCATGATGGACTTTGCATCAATTACGTATCTGCCGGATACAAGATCGAAATCATAATCGAACTTAGTAATATCGTTTACGAAAGATTTTACCTTATCAATAGAATTTAAAGAAATCTGAACTGTCTTCATGTTGACTACCTCCTTAATGTGTGTCATACCTTCTGACTTTATATTAATGGGGGAACGCTCAAAAGTCAAGACGAAAACAATACAAAAAAAGTGAGGAATCCTATGAAAAGTGTAGCATTACACAACCTTGGATGTAAGGTTAATTCCTATGAAATAGAAGTAATGCAACAAATGTTACAAGAAAAAGGTTATACTATTGTACCATTTGATGAAATCGCGGATATTTACATTGTAAATACCTGCACAGTTACCAATATTGCAGACCGGAAAAGCCGACAGATGCTTCATCGTGCGAAGCAGAAAAATCCGGCGGCACTGGTGGTGGCAGTGGGGTGCTATGTGCAGACCGGAAGGGAAGATGTGGAGCAGGATTCCTGCATTGATCTGGCGATCGGCAACAACCGCAAGAAGGATCTGGCATCTATTTTGGAAGAATATTTGCAGGATCTGGAACAGGAAGATGCGGTGGCAGAGAATGCAGAAAATGCCGGACATGGTGTGGACAAGACTCTGCATGACACTACTGTTATAGACATTAACCATACTGCAGAATACGAAGAAATGACTCTGAAACAGACGGCGGAGCACACCCGAGCCTATATTAAAATTCAGGACGGATGCAATCAGTTCTGCTCTTACTGCGTTATCCCCTATGCCAGAGGCAGAGTCCGCAGCCGCAGGGCGGAAGATATCATCCGGGAGATCACCGGCATGGCACAGAACGGATACCGGGAGATCGTATTGACAGGTATCCATATCAGTTCTTATGGCATTGATTTCGACGAGGAAGCCTGGAAGCGGGGAGAAAGTGTCTCCGTATTAAAAGAAGATGAGGAGAGAAGAGATTATTCCGGCAGCAGTAAGCTGATCGATCTGCTGGAACGGATCCATACTATTGAAGGTATTGAGCGGATCCGTATCGGTTCCCTGGAACCCCGCATTGTCACAGAAGAGACCGCAGCCAGAATGGCGGCACTGCCGAAGCTGTGTCCCCATTTCCATCTGTCCTTACAGAGCGGCTGTGATGCGACACTGCGCCGTATGAACCGTAAGTACACTTCCGAAGAATATGCGGAAAGCGTAGCACTGCTCCGCAAGGTGTTTGATCATCCTGCCATCACCACAGATGTCATTGTGGGTTTCCCGGGGGAGACTGAGGAAGAGTTTGCGCAGACAAAGGAATTTTTAGACCGGATTCAATTCTTCGAGATGCATATTTTCAAGTATTCCAAACGGGCAGGCACCAGAGCGGCCGTGATGTCTCATCAGGTGCCGGATCCCGTGAAGACCACCAGAAGTGCGGAACTTCTGGCTATGGAGAAGGAACAGTCGAAGCAGTTCCGGACCCACTATGTGGGACGGGAGGCGGAGGTGCTTCTGGAGGAGACCAAGGAGATCGGCGGAACGGAATACCTGCTGGGACATACAAGAGATTATGTCAAACTGGCTGTCTCTGTGAAGGAAAATAAAAAAAATGTTGCAAATACCGTGATATGCGGCAGGGTACAGGGGTTTTTGACGGATGAAATCCTATTACTATCACCCCTTGAATTTTCAAAGTAAATGCGGTAATATAAGGCATAACGGAAAGATTTGCCCTATGGCAGAAAAAGAGGATCGTATGCAGGACTTAGGAAATACACAATACTTCAAGGTAGAGACAGAACCTGAGACCGGCGTGAAGCTGGTGCTTTCTACCGTATATGAGGCACTGACGGAAAAAGGATATAACCCTGTGAACCAGATCGTAGGTTATATCATGAGCGGGGACCCTACTTATATTACCAGTCACAAAAATGCCCGCAGCCTCATCATGAAGGTGGAACGGGACGAACTGGTGGAAGAACTGCTCACGGAGTATATCAGGACAAAACACTGGAAATAATTACAGTTATCAGGAGGACCCACATGCGTATCATGGGTTTGGATTTCGGCTCACGTACCGTGGGCGTGGCGATCAGTGACAGTCTGCTCTTAACAGCGCAGGGTGTGGAGATCATTCGCCGCAAAGAAGAGAATAAATTACGACAGACGCTGGCCCGGATCGAGGAACTGATCGTCGAGAATGAAGTGGAAGAGATCGTACTGGGACTTCCCAAGAACATGAACGATACCGAAGGTGTCCGCGTGGAACTGACCAAAGAGTTCAAGGACAAGCTGGAGCGCAGGACCGGTCTCCCGGTATATTTCTGGGATGAGAGACTGACGACTGTGGCAGCGGACAAAGCCATGATGGAAGCGGGAATCCGCCGTGAGAACCGTAAGGATTACGTGGATATGATCGCAGCTACTCTGATCCTGCAGGGCTATCTGGATCGCAGGAACAATGAGAAGAAAAAGGAAACAGAATGAGTAAATTGGAAAAGATTACATTTCGCCCCGAAGGCGAAGAACCTGTAGAATTTTATGTACTGGAACAGACCAGGATCGGAGGACACAATTACATCCTGGTGACTGATGTGGAAGAGGGCGATGGAGATGCCCTGATCCTGAAGGATATGTCTCAGGATGGTGAAGAAGAGAGCATTTATGATGTAGTCTCCGATGATGAAGAACTGGAAGCGGTATCCGGAGTATTTGCGGATATGTTAGAGGACGTTGATTTAATTTAGATCATATCCTATGGATTGTTCCGTGCCATGCACTCACACAATCCGTTCCAATATCACCATATTGCGAAGCATTCGCTCCGCTTTTATGCTCATATTGGGGCAGGTCATTAAGCCATAAAATCACTCCCGTGCAAGCACGCTGTGTTTTCAGGCTTATGACCTTGATATATGATAAATACAGGCAGTTCTGCGAGAAGGACGGTCTTATATTTATATATGATTTGTATGATTGGCAGAGAGGGATATTGGAGGCTTTGCCGGTTTCAGCATATAATGGTTTTGTGCTAAAAGTGACAGGGAATACACGAAGGGCATGAGAGATGCCGTTATTTTGATGGAATCGTAAGATCTGGGATGTCTGATCTCCACGGGAGTCTTTGAGAAGAGAGCCGTGAAAACAGGAGGTAAATCACAGGTCTTTGTTTGCAGAGCATAACAATCCGTTCTAACGCCGGGATACATACACTAAGAACAGTTGTATAGACGTATAGAATTTGGAGGTAATTTCGTTGAAAAAGAAAAAAGAGAATAGTAACGTTTCAGGTCTGAAGATCATTCCTTTGGGAGGCCTGGAGCAGATCGGTATGAACATTACTGCCTTCCAGTATGAGGACAGTATTATTGTGGTGGACTGTGGTCTGTCTTTCCCTGCAGATGATATGCTGGGAATCGATCTGGTCATCCCGGATGTGACTTATCTGAAGGACAATATCGACAAGGTAAAGGGTTTTGTCATCACCCACGGACATGAGGATCATATCGGAGCACTGCCTTATGTGCTGCGGGATATTAATGTTCCCATCTACGCTACCCGCCTGACCATGGGTATTATCGAGAACAAGCTGACCGAGCACAATCTCATGAAGAAGACCAAGCGTAAAGTAGTGAAGTTCGGTCAGTCCATCAATCTGGGCGATTTCCGTGTGGAATTCATCAAGACGAATCACAGTATCGTAGATGCCGCAGCACTGGCCATTTATTCCCCTGCCGGTATTGTGGTGCACACCGGAGACTTTAAGGTAGACTACACACCGGTATATGGAGATGCCATTGATTTGCAGCGTTTTGCAGAAATCGGCAAAAAGGGTGTACTGGCACTGATGTGCGACTCCACCAATGCAGAGCGTCCCGGCTTTACCCCTTCTGAGAAAACAGTGGGTAAGACCTTTGATACTTTATTTGAAGAACATAAGAACACCAGAATTTTCGTGGCAACTTTCGCATCCAACGTGGATCGTGTACAGCAGATCATCAATACGGCATACAAATTTGGCCGTAAAGTGGCTGTGGAAGGCCGCAGTATGGTAAATATCCTGGATACCGCCATCAAGCTGGAGTGCATCAATATTCCCGAGAATACACTGGTGGATCTGGATCAGATGAAGAATTATCCCGATGAGCAGCAGGTGATTATCACCACCGGAAGCCAGGGCGAAAGTATGGCAGCCCTGTCCCGTATGGCCAACAATATGCACCGTAAGATCACGATCGGTGCGGGGGATACCGTAATCTTCTCCTCCAACCCCATCCCGGGCAATGAAAAGTCCGTCACCAAGATCATCAACGAGCTGCTCCGCAAAGGCGCAGATGTTATTTTCCAGGATGCTCATGTATCCGGACATGCCTGCCAGGAAGAGATCAAGCTGATCTATACCCTGATCCATCCGAAGTACGCAGTACCCGTGCATGGTGAATACAAGCATCTGAAGGCACAGGCCAAGATTGCAGAGAGTCTGGGCATCAGTAAGGACAATATCTTCATCCTGTCCTCCGGAGATGTATTGGAAGTCAGCGAGGAACAGGCCAAGGTCAACGGCAGAGTACCCGTAGGAGCTATTCTGGTCGACGGTCTGGGTGTCGGTGATGTCGGAAATGTAGTATTGAGAGATAGACAGCATCTGGCAGAAGATGGTATTATGATCGTGGTCATGAGTCTGGACAAGGCCAGTGGAGAACTGGTAGCAGGTCCCGACATTGTATCCAGAGGTTTTGTATATGTGAAGGAATCCGATGAACTTATCGAGGAAGCCAGACGCACCGTGGATGATGCGCTGCAGGCATGTCTGGATAAAGGAATTACGGACTGGGGTAAACTGAAGACCACCACCAAGGATGTCCTCAGCGATTATGTATGGAAGAAGACCAAGAGACGTCCCATGATCCTTCCAATCATTATGGAAGTGTAATAGCAGCGATTGCTGGAAAGGTCGTAAGCAGATGAAGATTACATCGGACGAAAATGTAAATCAGGCTGTAGAGCAGATGGTACAGGCGATTCGTAATACCGACGCTTATCTGGAATATCAGAAGCAGCTGGCCCGCGTGAAGGAACAATCGGAACTTAAGAGACAGATCGATGAATTCCGGACCAGAAATTTTGAATTGCAGACCAGCAAGGACACCAACTTTGATAAGCTGGATCAGTTTACCAGAGAAAACGAAGCTTTCCGGGAGAATCCACTGGTGTCGGATTTTCTGGCGGCGGAGCTGGCATTTTGCCGTATGATGCAGGAGATCGGACTTTACGTTACCGATCAGATGCATTTTGAGTGAGCAAAAGGAAAGTCTCGAAGAGACGATTTTGCGAATGTATGGATCGAAATGCGGATTACTTGGATAAGAAAGGACAGAACACATGAAGGCAGCAAATTTGGCAGGTGCCGTATTGGGCGCTATCTTAAAAGTGGCATTTGCAGTGATCGTGGTATATCTGGTGTACACCGGAGCGTCTACATGCTACGACTATGGTTATCGTATTTTTACGGAGCCTGCGATCTCCAGCGGAGAAGGCCGCAAGATCACCGTGACCCTGACTTCAGACATGTCTGCGACAGAGATTGGTAATACGTTGCAGGAAAAAGGTCTGGTAAGAGATGGCAGACTGTTTGCATTACAGTATCTGCTATCCGAGTATAAAAAGGACTGGAAGCCCGGAACCTACGAATTGAGTACAGCCATGACCGCAGAAGAGATGATGGAAGTCATGGCCGGACAGACGGAAAGCGCAACGGAAGAGACAGTGGAGACTATAGACAACGGCAGTGCGATTACCGGTGAGACACAGGATACCACTGCAGTTGCACAGTAAAGTGTGAAATGAGGGACAGTATGATCATAGACGAGAGAATGTCCGCGTTTATCGATTCCCTGGACAGCGGGAATCCGGCGTGGCTGAATGAGATTGAAAAATTCGCTCTGGAGACACAGGTTCCCATCATACGCAGATCCATGCAAAGTCTGCTGAAATTTCTGCTGAAATTTACAAAGCCGAAGAGCATCCTGGAAGTCGGGACTGCTATCGGCTTTTCTGCGTTACTGATGAGTGAATATGCACCGGAGGATTGTCATATCACGACGATCGAAAAATATGAGAAAAGAATTCCTATTGCAAAAGAGAACTTCCGTAAGGCAGGCAGGGAAGACCGGATCACTCTGCTGGAGGGTGATGCTACGGAGATCCTGCGGGAACTGGAAGGCGCCTATGATGTGATCTTTATGGATGCGGCGAAGGGACAGTACATTCATTTCCTGCCGGATATCTTACGCCTGTTGCCCCCCGGTGGACTGTTGATCTCCGACAACGTATTACAGGACGGTGATATCATAGAATCCCGTTTTGCCGTAACCAGAAGGAACCGGACCATTCATGCAAGGATGCGGGAATATCTGTATGAATTGAAACATCATCCGGAACTGGAGACGGTGATCCTGCCGGTAGGTGATGGAGTGACACTGAGTACGAAGAAAGAGGAAAGCACGGTTACTCAAAATAAATAACATAATAATACGGGTATTCCCAGGTCTGGTAAGCCAGTCCGGACTCTGACAGATTCTGCAGGAATTCATTGTTCTTTTTGTATACCACATAGACGGAAGAAGGACTGATCTTCGTGGAATAGTCGGTGAGAAAATGATAAGTGTGTATACCGTCGGTAAAGGTTTCTTCATCCTGAGTATCATAAGGAGATGCGGGATAATAAAAGAAGAAAAACTCCTTCATGTTGACCAGATCCACATAGAGATCCGCATAATCCAGGTTGAGATTCACATCATCCACACACTCCCGGAAGGAGATGGAATACAGATAATTCGGGCAGACGTCGGTCATGGTATAGACCCGGAAATAAAAGCTGCAGAAAGAGATGCACCATAAGAGATAACCGGCGGACAAAAGGAGCATAAAGCCTGTGTGATAAGAGGACAGGAAACGGCAGCAAAGGAAAAGTCCTTTTATCAGGAAGAAGAGATAACAGATAAAGAAACTGTTAGCCCGGTAGACATAGCCGGATCCGGACAGACCAATGGTGATGAGACCGCTGAGAAAGAACAGCAGATAGATACTGTCGGCCTGAAAAGTCCGCTTGTACAGAGAGACAAGAAAACTGTAAACTGCACCGATAAATCCCAGAACAATAAAAGGAATGGATAAGGGATAAAGCGTGTAAAATTTAGGTACGGCATCTAAACGGTAGGAACCACATGTCAAGGTAATCTTTATGATATCTTTTATATTTTCCCAGAAAGAAGTGACTCCCACATCGGACATGCGCTCGGAGGCGATGGGAGATATGGTAAGCCCCAGAAAATGAATGGTTTCCCAGTGGAATAACAGGGAGCATACAAATAATATTACGGGCAGAGCTGTAATACATACACATGCAGCCCAGAGCAGAACCCGGCGGAAGGATATTTCTTTCGTGTATAGCAGATACAGGGAAATGCAGATCAGAAAAATAGGGATCAGGAAGTAACTCAGTGCATACGAATACATCGTGATACCAAAAAAGACTCCGGATAATATAAGGTTCCGAAGGGTCTTAGTCTGTGTGAAACGGATGAGAAACAGCAATGCTACAGCTGAGCAGCACAACATAAGATTACAGTCCAGGGCAAAACGGGCGGACATGATATAATAGGGGCAGACTGCCAACAGGAAAGCAGCAGCAATACTCCATTTTTGATCATCGAACACCAGACGGATACTTTTGGTCCCGACAAAAAACAGCAACAGGCTTGCAAGGACGGCGGGAATTTTGAGAAGCGTAAGAGACAGGTTGCCCTGTCCGACTGTCCGGATCAGCAGAGCCAGTAAGTAGGTATAAAGAGGACTCTGACCACCATAAAAATTCTGAGGGTAAAAAGGGCGTACATTGAGATACCGGTCGGTTCCGTAATGAGCCAGACACCAGGCATTATAACCCAGTCCTGCTTCATCGATATGAAGAACGTCAGGCAGGCTTTCCAGACGATAAACGCGCAGGAAGACCGCAATGAGAAACAACAGCAGGATGGCTGCGGAATACCAGTATTTTTTCACCAGAGATTTCAGATCCTTCATTTGTGGATACCTCGCAATCAATCAAAATAAAATAAGTAATACGGTGAAAATTCTACCGTATGGCAGGAAAGTCCGGAATCGTTCAGATAAGAAATAAATTCCTGATTTTCTTTGCGGACAATGTAGGCTGCGGAAGGAGAGAGCGGAGTGGAAGCATTCAGTATATAATGCTTGGGGATTTCACCGTCTTCTTCCCGGGCGGACAGGGGAACGCGCTCATAAGGAGAAATAGGATAATAAAAATACAAAAACTCCTCTACATCAACGCAGTCCGCATAGATTTCTTTATCCCCGAGATTTTCGTCAATATAGGTGACAATGTCGGAAATATCGGCAAAATAGAAGGAATTTGCATAGGTATGCAGATCCAGCACGGAATATATAGTGTAATAGTAACGCATAAACGAAGCAATCCACAGCACATAGCCATAAGCCAGAATGCTCAGAAATGCTTTCCGGTAAACGGTAAGAAAATCGCAACATGCCCGGATACCACGGAGAAAAAAGAACAGATAACAGATATAGATGCTGTTGGCACGATATAGATGATCTGTAGGTGTCAGAGCAACCACAAAGGAGCAGCTGATGAAATAGAACAGATATACTGTGCCGGAATGAAAACAGCGTGTCCGGAAGGAATTTCCGAAGTCATAAACGGAACATAACATTCCCAACAGGATAAAAGGGATGGAAACCGGGTATAAGGTATAGAATTTATCCACGGAATCCATAGGATAAATACTGTATGTCAGAGTGATCTTAAGGTTGTTCCACAGATTTGCACCCAATGAGGAAAAAGAAATTTCATCCATGCGGTTGCCGGAAATAGGAGAAATTGTAAAGCCGAGAAAATGAATAGGCTCTGCATGGAAGAGAAGTGTGTAGGCAAAAAGGATCACGGGCAATGCCGTAATGCAGACACTGACCGCCCACAACAGTATTCTGGAAAACGTGATTTTTTTATGGTAAAGCATGTAAAGAGAGATCAGAACCAGAAAAATAGGTATGATCAGATAACTCAATGCATAAGAATACAAGCTGATACCGAAGCAGACTCCGGACAGAAGTAAAGTATGCAGTTTTCCTGTTTTCAGATACAAAAGCAGTACAAGAACAGAACAGGAAATGCAGCACAACATCAGATTGCAGTCCAGGGCATAACGTCCGGACATCACAAAATACGGGCAGAAACACAGAAAAAGAGCAGCAGCGAGGGTGATTTTTTTATTATCAAAGATAAGGGACATGCTCCTGGTGCCGGTGATCCACAGAAGAATACTGGCAAAGGCAGCAGGAAATCTTACCAGAAAAACGGACAGATTCCCCTTCCCGAAAAACTTGATCAGCAATACGACAAGGTAAGTATAGAGAGGGCTTTGGCCACCGTAAAAATTCTGCGGATAGAAGGGCAGCACATTGAGATAACGATCGGTACCGTAATTGGCCAGACACCAGGAGTTATATCCAAGAGCAGCTTCGTCTATATGTAAAACATCCGGTAAAACGGTCAGTTTATAGAATCTTAAAAATACTGTGACACAAAACAGAAAAAGTAATGTGATCTGATACCAGTTTTGTTTGCATAAATTCTTCATCTCGTGTATCCTTATATATTATGATGTCGGGGTCAAAAGAAAAAGAAAATCAACAAGGCAGAGGTCATAGGAAAAGGTCTGCTGACGGTGCTGCTCATTGCACTGGAATTAGCCATCTGGCCGGGATACCTGGTGTATAATAACTATATGAGCAGCTCTTACAGTGAATACAGTGTGTATAGTGAGCCCATCACGGAACGGACGGAGATCACACAGTATTTTAAGCCGCTGTATTCCAGATTGGATCAGATAGAATTTGCGCTGGGATTTGAGCAGGAAGCGGTGACAGATCAGGTATTGCATTTTGTACTATATGATGAAAAGAATACAGAGCTGATGTCACAGGATTTTCCTCTCGGAAGTATGAGTGCGGATCATTTCTACGCACTTCCCCTGGGGGTGTCACTTTCCGGAAAACAGACATATCATTGGACGCTTACAATACCGGAAGCCGCAGAATGCAATATCCGGTTTATGTATGCGGAACATGGAAACGGTGTGGCCCCGGAGAATATACGTCTTGAAAGGAACGGCGGGTTGTTTGCTGCGGAAGATGCACAGGCTACAACCAGATATTATTATAAGATACATCCGGATAAAGTGATCATAATAGGTGGTTACTGGCTGGGAAATGCTTTGATTTATCTCATTCTTTTGGAAACTATGAATAAAGCGTTCAAATATTGGAGAAATAAGAAGGGTACAGCAGATGAAACAGTTGCTTAAGGAAAACAGTAAATGGAAAAACGTTGGATGGTTTTTCCGGATCTTATTCATGATATTTGCGTTGACACCGGGCTGTCTGACAACATTGAGTGACGGATTGGACGGTCTGCATGTGGAAATGGTTTTTCTGACCATGGGTGTGGGAGCAGTATGCTGGATCACGAAGGACGAATCTCTGAGAAAAAACAGATGGCTGCATGTTTTGTGCGCCTTTTTTGCGGTTACTACGGTAATGGGGACGAGCTATCATGAGCAGGGCAGCTGGAACTATGTGTTTGGAAACTTTGCTCAGTTCCTTTGGCGCTGGTGGTGATGGCCGGTTATTACAACCTGTATGAGAGTCTCATTGCGTTGGGAGCCTATGTGTCGGAACATTGGGAAGGAGTGCGCAGGAGAGAAATAAAGGGGAAAATAGAGAACTTTATTTTCGAAGCCCATCCCTTCTGGAGTACTTTTGCCATAGCAATGCTGTGTGCGCTGCCCTATATGATAAGTTTTTTCCCGGGACCGATTCAGGCGGATGCATTTGAACAGGTGTGGAAGTACATGGGAATTATTGAAAACAGCAATAAACACCCGGTGGTATCCACAGCAATCATGGGAAGATGCCTGGCTTTCGGAAGAGTGGTACTGGGATCCGACAATCTTGGAATTTTTACCTATACTTTGATACAGTCCCTATTGCAGGCAGTTGGAATCTCATATCTAGTCTGCGTTATGAAAAAAATGAAAGCTCCGGTCTGGATCCGTTGGTTCGGACTTCTGTTTCTTACTGTGTTTCCGCTATTTCCCATGTGGGGATTTACTATGGTGAAGGATGCACAGTACTATATCAGCCTGTTGTATTTTGGAGTGTCATTTGCGGATATCCTGGTAGATGGAACGGAAAAGAAAAAATGGTGGAAACAGATCGTATTCCTCTATTCTTCCTACGGTATGATCCTCTGCAGAAAAGAAGGCAGATATCTTTTGGTGGGGGCGCTGATCTGTCTGTTTTTCTATCATAAAAAGCAGTGGAAATTATACCTGTTTACAGCAGTAACCGGTTTTATGATCCTGTTCTATATAGAGCAGATATATATGCCGGCACATGATATTGAAGAGGGAAGACTGGCGGAAGGACTATCGGCCCCTATTCAACAGACGGCAAGATACCAGAGGGATCACGGAGCAGAGGTCACGGAGGAAGAACGGGCGATTCTGTCGGAATTGTTTGATGACTATGATCAGATGGGAACGGCACATTATTCACCGGAGATATCCGATGCGGCCAAAAACCAGATGATATCCCATCCCACGAAGGAACAACTGAAGAATTATTTTAAAGTCTGGTTTGCACAGTTCTGCAAGCATCCGGATACTTATTTCCAGGCATTTTTTAACCAGACTTACGGATATTTTTATACGGACCGGAAGGACAGACTGGGAACGCCGATCATAGAGACTACGGTTGGCAGAGAGCAGCTTTCGATGGAAGAGTTCTATATGGAAATAGGATTTCCTCCACAGCTGAAAGGCATGAGAGAATTTCTGATCGGCATGATACATTTTGTAACACAATTCCCGCTGATCTCCCTGTTGTATAATGCGGGATTTCACGGATACCTGCTGATGGGATATGTGGTGTATCTGCTGGGATCGAAAAAGGGAAAGCGGATTTTGCTGATAGTACCAACACTGCTGGTGTTTGCGGTATGCATTCTTTCCCCGGTCAACGGAGAACTGCGCTATATGCTGCCGGTGATGATAATGCTTCCGCTAAATCTGACATGGTGTGCTTATCAGGAAAGAGAATCTGTTGCAGAAAAAGAGGAGAAATAAAATGACATATAAAAAACCGGAACTTTTAATCCCGGCCAGCAGCCTGGAAGTATTAAAAACGGCTGTTACTTTTGGCGCGGATGCTGTTTATATCGGCGGAGAAGCTTTTGGACTGCGGGCCAAGGCAAAAAATTTCAGCAGTGAAGAAATGGCGGAAGGAGTTGCATTCGCCCATGCACATGGAGTGAAGGTTTATGTGACGGCCAATATTCTGGCGCACAATTATGATCTCGAGGGAGCCAGAAAATATTTTGCCGAGCTGCGGGATATGAAGCCGGAGCAGCCGGATGCGCTGATCATTTCCGATCCGGGAATGTTCATGATCGCCAAAGAAGTCTGGCCCCAGGTGGAAGTGCATATTTCCACGCAGGCCAACAATACCAACTATGAGACATATCTGTTCTGGTGGAAGCTGGGAGCCAAAAGAGTGGTGTCTGCCAGAGAACTGTCACTGGTAGAGATCAAGGGAATCCGGGAGAAGATTCCTGCGGAAATGGAGATTGAGAGTTTTGTCCACGGGGCAATGTGTATCTCTTATTCCGGCAGATGTCTGCTGAGCAATTTCTTTACAGGAAGAGATGCCAACAGAGGTGCCTGCACACATCCCTGCCGCTGGAAATATGCGGTGGTGGAGGAGACCCGTCCCGGAGAATACCTGCCGGTCTACGAGAATGAGCGGGGGACATATATTTTCAACTCCAAGGATCTGTGCATGATCGAACATATTCCGGAGCTGGTGGAGGCAGGAATCGACAGTCTCAAGATCGAGGGGCGTATGAAGACCGCATTGTATGTGGCAACGGTAGCCAGAACCTACCGGAAGGCCATTGATGATTATTTTGCCGATCCGGAGCTGTACGAGAAAAATATGGACTGGTACAAGGCAGAGATCTCCAAGTGCACCTATCGTCAGTTTACGACGGGGTTCTATTTCGGCAAGCCGGATGAAAATACGCAGATCTATGATAATAACACTTACGTGAACGAATATATTTATCTGGGAATTGTGGAGGCAGTAAAGGATTCTCTGTGCCGGATCGAGCAGCGGAACAAATTCTGCGTGGGCGATTCCATAGAAATCATGAAGCCTGACGGCACCAATGTACCGGTCACGGTGGAAGCTATGTACACCGAGGAGGGAGAAAGTGTGGACAGTGCACCCCATCCCAAGCAGGTGCTGTGGATAAAGTTATCCATGCCGCCGCAGGAATTTGATTTGCTGCGTCAGAAAAATGCTGATTGAGAAAGAGTGACCGGAGGTAACGCCTTATGAAAAGGGAAGGCAGAATTCATAAAGGAGTGTCCATAGGTGCCTATAGTATTCTCATCGCTTTTATGCTGTTGCTGTTGTGGACAGTACTCAGGTATCCGGGGAATCATCTGATCCCATGGCAGATGGCTCTGGGGGTGGCGGCTGCTACAGTGTTGCTGCTGGCGGCCGGTGCGGCATGGAATAAAATATATACGGTGACAGGCCGGAGAAATTCGCTGTATGCCGTAGCGCTGGTATTGTTTGGGGTGCTGCTTTATGTGGTTTCATTGAGCCGGCAGGGGAATGAGAATACTCTGCTGGATTACACCTATGTCTATCGGGATGCCCTGAATCTGGCGAACGGGAGAGAACTGGAAGACACCAATTATTTTTTGACCTATTCGAATAATCTGAAGCCGATGCTTTTGCTTTCCGTTCTGTTTCGGATGGCATTGCTGATGGATGTGTCCCCGTTTTATTTTGTTTTGCTGCGGAATGTAATTCTGGTGATGCTGGTGGCATG